>Ga0247836_1001180_pt1 | contig 43768 bp, 35 predicted proteins | sample LaCruzMarch2015__4_FD_187116 | JGI IMG/M metagenome (GOLD analysis project Ga0247836, IMG submission 187116) | Freshwater microbial communities from meromictic Lake La Cruz, Castile-La Mancha, Spain - LaCruzMarch2015_14m | ecosystem: Environmental > Aquatic > Freshwater > Lake | place: Spain... | reverse complement strand
CCCGCTGTGGTGTTCAGCCCGATCGGTCAGGTCCAGGCGTGCGCTCAGCGCTGCCCAACTGACGCGTGCTTCCGCGACCTTGCGCGCGCGGCTGCGCGTCTGAGTTTGATTTGTATGCATCGTTTCGAAAACCCCCGTATGTCAAGGATTTCGTACAGGTTGTGATATTCGTTTGCTTTGTCATCACTTTTGTTGTGCTCATCACCGATGTTAAATCACCCGTGTTGCGCTCAACCAAATTTGAATTTCACTTGGCGCTTGCCCTGGCGCTTCCCCCGTACGGCAACCCACATCGCCCCCCCCAATCGCACCCGCGCCCCTGCCGGTGAAATGACGATCTGCCCATCCATCGTAGACATGCGTTTCCTGACTCGTGGCGGGGTCGCCAGCGGGCGTTTTGCGTTTTTGAGTCCCTGGCAAACCGGAAAAACGAAACGCCCGCCCATGACTCGCCCTCGCGGGTTTCTGGCGATGTTCAAACTTTCCGCCCCATATTGGCTTGCCGCTCCTCGTACTCTTGACGAGCGGTCTTCAGTTTTGGCTTCGGCACATCAGGCTCTACGGGTCCGGCTGGCTCCTTGAAACGGCGGACCAACTCGTTGACCATGTCCTGGACGGTCTTCTTGCTATTCGCGCCCCACTGCCCCGTCAGCTCGCGGGCGGTTCGGCGAACCGCTTCGAGGTCGAGGCCCGGCACCGCAGCCATAACATCCTTTGCGTCCCTTCCGGTGAAGTGCTGCCCGAAGCCGAAGGTGGCCACCCTCTCCCAATCTTGGAATGTATCCTGAGATGCTTTCGGGCGAGCAGGTCTGGCCAGTGCCGCAGTCTCGGCCACTGCGTTGCTGTGCTTTGCCAGCTCCTTGAGCGCCCCCGTGCGCAAGTAGTCTGGCAGCGATCCAATCTTGGTCGCATCCGGGCTGTCGATCCCTTCAATCAAGCGGGCTGCTACCACTTCGAATGCGGGACCGAGGCCGGGCGTCATCTTGGCCCATGCAGCCAGCTGGGTGACCAGCCCGCCCCGGCCCGGCTTACGGGATCCCAGCTGGGTGTGCTTCTCGGCATAGCGCATCAGGCCGTCGAGGAGGTGCCCCGGCAAGCACCACCCCGCAGACGATTGAGTTGCAGCAGCATCCAAAACCAGATCATCAGCCGTCGGAATAGTCGCGCGGGGGGTAGGGGGGTCTTCCTTCACTGCACTTTCGTGCTGCTGCGACTGCTGCTCGCCACTTTCAGCTTCAGGGGGGCGAGCACCGCTTTTCGTCCCATCAGATCTAGTGGAAGCGAAGTGAAGAAGCTCTTCCCCGGAAATTTGCTGTGACATCACATCAAAATTTGCTGTGACATGGTCGGTCACATCGAAATTTGCTGTGACATCGGTCACATCATTTTTTGCTGTGACATCTGGGTTGCTGCTGCCACCAGAGGCTTTGCGCTCACGCGATTTGCGCTTGCGTTCGGCACCCTCGGTGCGGATGGCTTGGCACATTGCGTTGTAGGTTTCGCGCGCCTGGGCCTCGACCGTGCGCACGGCCAGACCAGTGCGGTGTCCGACATCCACGATGGGCGTGAACCGCACTTGGTTGTCACCGTTGACCCGGTAGCGCAGCTCCCGCACAACACCCTTGTCGACAAGGGGCTTGAAGTACTTGTAGGCGTTCTTGACGTCCACGATGCCCGCGATGATGGCAAGCTCACCGGCGGTCTTGAGCGTGCAACGCGGGTCACCTGTTTTCGTCCGCATGCTCGCATAGTGGCAGATGACCCCGAGCAGGTTGCGTTCACTAGGGGTGAGTGTGGCGAGCGGGGCGATCCGCGCGTTCTCGATGGCGAAACGACGCACGCGTTCGTCGCCCTGCTGCTGAATCGCCTTTTCGAACGCGCGCAGGTCTACCGGGCTGACGTTGTCGGGAAGCCTCAAGAGCTTCGGATCGAGCTTCCATCCAAAGTCCGGACCAGGGTCGGTATACTGATCAAGATCTTTGGGCCGGTCGCCGGAGTTATGGCCGAACGGGTGCGCACCCCTCTGCTCGTCGTTTCTCATCACGTGCCCCCCGTGAGGCTGGTGAGGTGGCGCAGGACGCCCGGCAGTTCCTTAGGGTCGTCGTCCCCCAGTCCAATCTCAAGCGCCACGCTCCACAAGGCGTTGATGGCATCATGGGCGGAATAGTGGCCCTCGATGACTTCCTCGACCGCGCGGCGCGATGCCCAGTACACGATGCCGTTGCGATTGTGGCTGCCCACGCGGTGGTTGCGCACCTCGTCGACGAGATATTGGATCTTCTCAGGGTACTTTGCTGCGCCCATGCTGGCGGGGCGCTTAGGGATTGGCACCTGCTCGACGACTTTCCAGAACCACCGGGGGGCTGGCGGCAGGCTGGAGCCCAGAAGATGGCGCTCCCACGCGTATGTGCCGGTGATGCCGCCGGGCCTGCCGTCCCCTTTCTCGTAATGGATGCCGTTGATGAACGATGGCGGGGCGACGACGTGCTTGCCGTCGAACTGGAGGTCACCCATTGAAAGCTTGGGATTGTTCGGGTCTTCCCACTTACGCCCGCCCAGACGTGCCCAGAGCTTCTTGTGAAACTCAGCGGGAGCACCCTTCAGGCTGAGATACAGGTGGTATCCGCCAGCCCGAGTACGGACGAGCGGTGCTGGTGGCATGCCGCCAAGCTTCTTATTCTGGGCGATGATGTCACGCATGAACGCGAAGCCCTGTGGGACACGGTCCGGCCCCTCAAGATCGAGCACGATCAAGTTGTGCCTTGCCCCGCAGGCGATACCGACGTTCGCGTTCGGCCACTGCGCCCACCACGCCTTAATGACAGCCGGGTCTCGTGAGGCGTTACTGCTCGCCCCCTCGATCAGGGGTTCCTTACGCTCAGGGCGCAGCGGCAAGACGGCGAAGCCCATGGCCGCGTAGTGCAGGGCGGCGGCGAGGAAAATGTTTTCCATCTTACATCCCCCACAGCTTGCGCAGAATGGCGGTTGCGGCGGGATCATGGACAATATCCTCGATGTTCTTGTCGAGCTTGAAGGCGAAGACCCCACGCTCGCCCATCGCGCCCTCACGTTTGATTTTGTCGATGTTCAGGATCAGGTGGTCATTGGTCTGGATAACCGGGTGCCCAGCGCGCGCCCGCGCAATGTCGTCGTCGCTGATGTCGTCGTCCTCGACCTCGCCGCTGATCAGCTTCGCGAGGTAGTTAGTGCGTGAGGCGGTGAAGCCGTACGAAGCGAACTTGCCGAAATCACCAGACCCGTGCGCGTCGTTCACCGAAATCATTTTGGGCTTGCCGGTCTTGGGTGGCGTTGCAGCCTTGGGCGTGTGCGTGATGATGTGAATGATGATGTTCAGCTCTCGCGCAAGCTGCGTGATCCGGTTCATCATGCGGTTCACGTAGGACGTCATCTGCTCGGCCTTCTCGAAATCTGGCAGGTGCGCCGTCCACGGGTCGAGGATGTGGATGCGAACCCCATGACGCAACGTCATGTGGCGCACCTGTTCAATCCAATCGTCGAGCCCTTTGGGGCGCGGCAGTCTCTCGTCGTACCACCACAGGCGGTGCTGGAAGTGCACGAGTTCCGCGAGACGCTGCTGATCGTAGCGACCCTTGAAAAAGTGCGTAGTCGATCTTTCTTTCATGTCGAGCAGGTCGTCTTCGAAGCAGCAGAACGATGCCCCAAACCCTGCATCCAATCCTTTCGCGGCTAGCATCTGCTTCATCGCCATCTGGACTGCGACGGTGGATTTGCCGGACCCGTACCCGCCCGTCCACACGGCGACGCTCCCCATCGCCCAGATAACGTTGTCGGCAAGTGCCCCATCACCGCACCCGAAGGTCTCGGCTGCGGCGCGGTCCTCCCATTCTGGCAGCGGACGCACAATCATGTGGAGGTAGGGGTCCCCAGGGCGCTCGATGAGACCAAGCAAATAGTCGGGGTTCGACTGGGCCAGATCAGGCACGGTCGAATGACCCGGCTGGCCGAGCAGCGGTGCCAGATCCACGAAACCGACCCGCAGCTTATCGATGCCCCCGCTGATGAGCCTAATAGCCTTGCTGTGGGCGTCCACGTTGCTGACAAGCACGACTGGCGCGGTCGGGTTCGTCGACGGCAGATGCTCCAAGGTGACTGCGGTCATGCCGAGCGCGTTATGGACGGCCCAGACATCTTGGGGGGTGTCGCAGACGACGATCGGGGCGGGAGTTCCGTACGCACCGCCTTGCGCGGCGCGCGAATAATTTGTATGGGACATTTGTTGTTCTTTCGACTACGTGCCCGCAAGGCACGACGTTGCTGTACACTGGTCCGGCAAGACCAGCGGCGAAGGCAGCAGCAGCAGCAGTAGGAAATCAGGGCTCGACGCTTCCAGGCGGCGGGCCTTTTTCGTTAGCGGTCCAACGCGGCGAAGAATGCGCGGCGTAGGCGCTCGATCTCGGACGGGCGCGAATAGTGCGCACGGCCAATCTTCACCATCTTCAGCCCGTTTTTGGTCTCGATGGCCTTCAATCGCTCGGTAGTCATATCCGGGATGAACTCGCGCAAGGCGTCAAGCACGGGCACGAGGGTATCGTCGGACTTCGTGGAAGCATGGGGCTGGTTCATCTGTATGCTCGCAAATTTCGATGAAGCGCGGTCTGGTGGTGATGGTGGTTGAATTTGGGGATGTCGTCCACCCCAGATTTACACGCTTTTGTCAACCCATCGTTGACAAGATTTTCTCGGTGAGGCGAAAAACCTGAGCTTTGGGGCTCGTCAAACCCGCAGATTCGCCGGAAATGAGCTGTGGAAAACTTGGTCCGGCTGTCGATGTGCAGGGTGCCGTTGGCGGGCCGATCGGGCTCGCGGTGGGCGGTTCAGGGAGTTGGGGGACGCTCGGCTCAGGGCGAGCGATACTGGGAACGCGTATTGACGTGACGTATGGGCGATCAGGCGGCGCGGTCGACGGCAGGCTGTTCGGGGCTGCGACGGGCAGGCTGTTCGGGCAAGTTTTTGACGTAAGCATCGACTTCATCGGCGCGGAAGACCGTCATGCTGCCCTGTTTGCGAGGCTTTAGGTCGCCACGGGCAAGTTTTTGACGTAAGCATCGACTTCATCGGCGCGGAAGACCGTCATGTTGCCCTGTTTGCGAGGCTTTAGGTCGCCACGGTCGATGATGCGGTAAATCTCAGTCCTCGATACGCCTAACCGCTTCATCACTTCGGCGATCCGCAGAATTGAGGGCGGCGAAGCACTTGTGCCCATTGCTTCCGCCACAGCAGCCTTCGCGGCGGCGGCAATCAGGTCTTTGATTTCGGGGGTAATCGTCAGTGCCATGTGTTCGTGCTCCTTGGGTTACATCGGCACAACATGATTCATTGGCAGCTGCCACGCAACAACGAACAAGTCAACCATGAGTTGACAAAACAGCTCCGGATGGTCTGCAACACATTGATCTGGATAGTAAATTGGATTTAGGCCACACCGTTTTGGCACATTTCCGCAACCTAAGCCATTGATAAGAAACAGTATTCCCATTTTGCGTCTTCAAAAACGACGACTTCGAAATAAAAGCTTGCATTTCAATGACTTACTTTCCGCAGCAGTGTGCGGCCCAAGCCGCCATGAGGGAACGACGTTCTTCAAAGAAGTCCGTGCGCAGATATGCTGCCGCGACACGGTCCTTCAACTTGTGAGACAGCGCGGCCTCGCCCACCTCGAAAGGCGTTTTCGCCTCCTCTGCCGACCAGATGCGAAAGCTTGACCGGAAGCCGTGAACGTTAAATGGGAGCTGCGCGTCACGTAGGGCCTTGGTCATGGTCATGTCAGAGAGTGGACGACCCGCGTGCGTGCCCTCAAACACAAGTACGCTCCTCCTGTTCAGCTCACGGGCTGTCCGCAATATCTCGATGCAGCGGGGCGCGAGCGGAACACGATGGGGCCGACGCGCCTTCATTCGCTCTTTGGGGATGCTCCAGGTAGCGGCCCCCAGGTCAATTTCCGACCAGAGCGCGCCCCGTGCCTCGTCCGACCGCGCTGCCGTCATCACAAGGAACTCCAGACACAGCGCCGTCGCCGGGAAACGCCACGGTGACGGCTCGCGCAGCCACGCTAGAAAGGCCGGTACTTCCCGCCAAGGCATAGCCGGGTAGTGCTTCTGCTCGCGGTGGCGGACGCCCAGTTCAGCAGCAACCCCGATACAGGGCGACGCCCGTTCCCGGAGGCCGCGCACGACGGCGCTTTTGAAAACCGTTTCGATGCGCTGAAGCAGGCGCTTCCCCAGGTCAGGCTTTTCAAACCAGACTGGGCTCAGTACTTCGATGATGTGCGGCGTTCGCATTTCGGCAATCGGCAGATGGCCAATGGTCGGGAAGACATGGTTTCGCATGCTCGCTGGCCACGCGTCTCGATAGTGGTCATTGGTAAGTTGTTTGCCGCGATGTTCGAACATGAGCCAGAAAGCCTGCTCGAAGGTCGTCCCCACAGCGGCGTCGCGCTTCTCCTGCTCGCGCAGGTCAATTCCGTCCTTTGCCGCCGTTCGAAACTGTTGGGCCTGCTGCCGGGCCTGCTCAAGCGTTGTGGCGGGGAAACCGCCAAGGCCGCGCTCAACCCTCCTGCCAGCCACGGAAACCCGCATAACCCAGCGTTTGACGCCGCGCTGGTCTATGACAAGGCGGAGGCCGCCACCGTCTTCGTATTTCCCGGGTTGATCCAGGGACCGCACCTTCGCGGCGTTCAAACGTTTCTCAACTCTCGCACCCGCCATTCGCATCCCCCAAAAAATCCCCCAAGCAGTGGGGGATACCAGGGTATGTCAGGATGTACCGCCGATCAACCGTGCTGCTCAAAACCCAGCAAACACGGGCATCTAGGGGCGTTTCGGTGTATCCTGGAATGTAGCGGTGGTGGGCAGTGAGGGGATCGAACCCCCGACCATCTCGGTGTAAACGAGACGCTCTACCGCTGAGCTAACTGCCCACCGTCACGTTTAGCGGCCCTGCGCGCGCAGCGCAATACCGATCAGCCCTTTCGTCCACGCTGGCCTGTCGAGGCCAGCCCGCCGCTGCAAACCAGGGTTTGTTACGCAGGCAAATGTATTTCCTCAAAAATTTCTTGTGATCGCCCGTCCTGAAACAATTCATTCCAAGCTGGCGTAATTATCGTTGTCACCGGGAAACACTCCCCGGCACAAACGACAAAACAACATCATATCCAATGGAGTTTCCAAATGAACCGCTTCGCCGCACCGATCCTTTTCGCTCTCGCCATCGCCATCTCGGGCTCCGCAATCGCAGCCCCTCTCTCGACAAACACCGAAGTGAGCGCCTTCTTCCAGCAGCAGAAGCTGAACGGCAATTAACTCCAGCCCATGAACATCGCCCCCCCGAAAGGAACACCCCAATGACCAAACGGTTCGCTTCCCTCGTGTTGGCCGCTTCCATTCTCGCCGGTGCCGGCGCAGCTTATGCTGGATCGCCGCATAGCCACGCCCTCCGCGACATCGCCCAACTCGGCACCATCACGCCCGGCGGCGTCTTTGACGGCCGATAAACAACAAAACTCACGCCCCCCAAAAATCCTGACTGACAAAACAAAGCGCGACACCCAAATTGGATGCCGCGCTTCTTTTATGTCTAAGATAATCGCCGTCTGAATTAATTCAGGAGATCCTTCAGACCCTTCGACGGCGTGAATTTCGGCACCTTTGCAGCCGGGATTTTAATCGCAGCGCCAGTGGCTGGGTTACGGCCTTCACGCGCCTTGCGCTTGGCAACCTTGAACGTACCAAAGTCGGGAATGCGAACTTCATCGCCCTTCTTCATCGACTTCTTGATGTGCTCGAGCACAGCTTCGACAGCATGGCCTGCCTTTTCCTTGGTGATCTCGGCGTGATTGGCAACGGCGTCGATCAAGTCTTTCTTGCTCATGTTCTGCTTATCCTTCTGATCTTTTGAACTGCCTCGATGCCAACAGACCGCCGAACGGATCAAGAGTTCGCGTCTAGGCTCTCGCATCGCCAACAGAGGCCGCAAACAAGCGCCGTTTGCCGCCCCCCGTCAAGATCAAAAACACCCCAAAACCCCCGAAAACACTGGAGAAACGGCGGTTTCCGAGCACCTTTTTACATTTTTGGCAAATCAAGGCACGCCAACGGTCGTGGTGCGCAAAAATGCACAATCCCACCGAGCAATCCAGCTAAACCAGCCAAAGTGCCTGTCGCCGCAATGCTGCCACAAAACGCCCGAAAAAACCCCGCGGCCCGAAAGCCGCGAGGGTTCAATCGTATCGAAAGTCGGTAGCGCCAAGTCGTGTGCGGTAACTGACCTTAGCTAGTGCGCCGTGGCCCGTGCGGCCGCGTTGTCCGCTTCCGTTGCAACCGCAGCTGCCGTGGCAGCCGCAGCCTGATCCCACGTCATGGGCTCGGGCTGTTGAACCAATGCGACCTTCAGAACATCGTCGTAGCGAGCCGCAGGAATGATCTGAAGCTTGGCCTTCACCTCGTCGGGAATGTCAGCCAGATCCTTCACGTTTTCATCGGGGATAATGACCGTCTTGATACCGCCGCGCATGGCAGCCAACAGCTTTTCCTTCAATCCCCCGATGGGTAGCACGCGTCCGCGCAACGTGATCTCACCCGTCATGGCCACATCGCGGCGCACCGGAATGCCGGTGAGCACCGATATAATCGCCGTGGTCATGGCGATACCGGCCGACGGGCCATCCTTGGGCGTCGCGCCTTCCGGCACGTGCACGTGGATATCGCGCTTTTCAAACATGTTCGGATTAATGCCGAAATCCACCGACCGCGAACGGATGTACGCGTTCGCCGCCTGAATCGATTCCTTCATCACATCGCGCAAGTTGCCGGTCACCGACATCTTGCCCTTGCCCGGCATCGACACGCCTTCGATCGTCAGCAACTCGCCGCCGACTTCCGTCCAGGCCAGCCCCGTGACGACGCCAACCTGATCGGTCGCCTCAGCCTCGCCATACCGGTACTTCGGAACGCCGAGATAGCTTTCGAGATTTTCAAGAGTGATCCGCACCGACTTCTTCGATGAGGTCAAAATCTCCTTGACCGACTTGCGCGCGAGTTTGGCGATTTCGCGCTCCAGCGAACGCACACCGGCTTCGCGCGTATAGCGCCGCACCAGTTCCAACAGAGCATCGTCGTCGACAAACCATTCGCCAGCTTCGAGACCATGCGCCGTCTGCATTTCCTTCAGCAGATGGCGTTTGGCGATCTCGAGCTTTTCGTTCTCGGTGTAGCCCGCGATCCGGATGATTTCCATCCGGTCCATGAGGGCCGGTGGGATATTCAGCGTGTTGGCGGTGGTCACGAACATCACGTTCGACAGATCGTAGTCGACTTCCAGGTAATGGTCGTTGAACGTGCTGTTCTGTTCCGGATCGAGCACTTCGAGCAGCGCCGCTGCAGGGTCGCCACGGAAATCCTGACCCATCTTGTCGATTTCATCGAGCAGGAACAGCGGATTGTTCCGCTTCGCCTTCTTCATCGACTGGATGACTTTGCCCGGCATCGAACCAATGTAGGTCCGGCGATGGCCACGGATTTCCGCTTCGTCGCGAACGCCACCAAGGCTCATGCGCACGAACTCACGGCCCGTCGCGTTAGCGATTGACCGGCCAAGCGAGGTCTTGCCAACGCCCGGAGGCCCCACAAGGCACAGGATCGGACCCTTGAGTTTATTGGTGCGTGCACCAACCGCGAGATACTCGACGATCCGCTCTTTGACCTTTTCCAGACCGTAGTGTTCCAGGTCGAGCGTCGCCTGAGCTTCTTCGAGGTCCTTCTTGACCTTGCCTTTGACGCCCCAGGGGATCGACAACAGCCAGTCGAGATAGTTGCGCACCACCGTCGCTTCAGCCGACATCGGGCTCATCTGCTTGAGCTTTTTCAGCTCCGCAAGGGCCTTGTCGCGGGCTTCCTTCGACAGCTTGGTGTTTTCGATCTTGTCTTCGAATTCGGCAATGTCGTCGCGCTCGTCGGTATCGCCGAGCTCCTTCTGAATCGCCTTCATCTGCTCGTTGAGATAATACTCGCGCTGCGTCTTCTCCATCTGGCGCTTCACGCGCGAGCGGATTTTCTTCTCGACCTGCAGAACCGAGATTTCGCTTTCCATCAGAGCATAGACGCGCTCAAGCCGCTCCGAAATCGTCGTGACTTCGAGGACTTCCTGCTTCTCGGAAATCTTGACGGCCAAGTGCGATGCGATGGTATCGGCGAGCTTCGAGGGGTCTTCGATCTGGCTGATCGTGCCCAGCACTTCGGGCGAGATTTTCTTGTTGAGCTTCACATAGCTCTCGAACTGCGACACCGCTGAACGGGCGAGCGCTTCGATCTCGTCTTTCGAACCCACGCTATCTTCGACGCGCGAAACTTCCGCTTCGAAATAATCAGGGTTGTCGGTATAGCGCTTGATGCGCGCGCGCGCGGTACCCTCGACGAGCACCTTCACCGTGCCATCTGGCAACTTCAGCAACTGAAGCACGGAAGCCAGAGTACCCACTTCATAGATGGCGTCTGTCGCCGGATCGTCGTCCCCGGCGTTGCGTTGTGCCGCAAGCAGGATCTGCTTATCGGCACGCATGACTTCTTCAAGCGCCGCAATCGACTTCTCGCGGCCAACGAACAGCGGGACGATCATATAAGGGAACACGACGATGTCGCGCAGTGGCAGGACTGGGTACAGCTCCTTAGACACTGCCTTGTCTTTCCCGGTTTTGTCTTCACTCATGGTGTGTCCCGTCTCCGGATCGGCCTTTATCTCATCTTACGATCAAACAAGCGCCAGGTTTCAACGAGCCAAACGTGCCTCAAAGCCCTGTCCCTATTGCGGCAACACTGGCTTCGATCGTGGCTCAACCGGGGCCATTTGGGGTATCTCCACAGCAAACCCTCAAACGGATCTGCGCCGCAGACACCCTCCAAAACCCTAGCCTACCAGCCCCCGGATGCGGGCACTGATAGTTATTAACAAATGGCCCGTCGTCGAATGCAATCAAGCCCCGAGCGCGGACACTGCACAACGCGTCACAGTGCGCGCATCAGCGCAATGCGCAACGCCTGACATTACGATGCGGTGGAACCCTTTTCCTCGCCACGGTCAGAATAAATCCGCAGCGGCTTAGCAGAACCCTCGACCACTTCCGGCCCGATTACGACTTCTTCGACGCCCTTGAGAGCCGGCAGATCAAACATCGTGTCGAGCAGAATGCCTTCCATGATGGACCGCAGACCGCGCGCTCCGGTCTTGCGTTCGATCGCACGTCGCGCAATCGCACGCATTGCATCGTTCGTGATGGTCAGCTTGACGTCTTCCATCTCAAACAGGCGAGCATACTGCTTAACGAGCGCATTCTTCGGCTCGGTCAGAATCTGCACCAACGCCGGCTCGTCAAGGTCTTCCAGCGTTGCGATCACCGGCAACCGACCGATGAACTCGGGGATCAGCCCGAACTTCAGCAAATCTTCCGGCTCGACATGCCGCAGCACTTCACCGGTGCGGCGCTCATCCGGCCCGGTGACCTTTGCCGAAAATCCGATCGACGTGCCCTTACCCCGGCGCGAGATGATCTTTTCCAGGCCTGCAAAGGCTCCACCGCAGATGAACAGAATGTTCGTCGTGTCGACTTGCAGGAACTCCTGCTGCGGGTGTTTGCGCCCACCCTGAGGAGGCACCGAAGCGACGGTCCCCTCCATGATCTTCAACAGAGCCTGCTGCACGCCTTCCCCGGACACGTCGCGCGTAATCGACGGGTTGTCCGACTTGCGCGAAATCTTGTCGACTTCGTCGATGTAAACGATGCCGCGCTGCGCCCGCTCGACGTTGTAGTCGGCGCTTTGCAGCAACTTCAAAATGATGTTCTCGACATCTTCCCCGACGTAACCCGCTTCCGTCAGCGTGGTAGCGTCCGCCATGGTGAAGGGCACATCTAGAATGCGCGCCAGCGTCTGCGCGAGCAGCGTCTTACCGCAGCCCGTTGGCCCGACCAGTAGAATGTTCGATTTGGCCAATTCCACATCGTTGTTCTTGGCCGCGTGGTTGAGCCGCTTGAAATGGTTATGGACCGCCACAGAAAGCACGCGCTTGGCGTGTTCCTGTCCGATCACGTAGCTGTCGAGCACGTGGCAGATTTCCTGCGGCGTTGGCACGCCATCACGCGACTTCACGAGGGTATTCTTGTTTTCCTCGCGAATGATATCCATGCACAGTTCGACGCATTCGTCGCAAATGAACACAGTGGGGCCGGCAATCAGTTTGCGCACCTCATGCTGGCTCTTGCCACAGAACGAGCAATACAGCGTATTTTTTTCCTGAGGAGGCATACCGTCTCTCATCCGTAGTCGACTGTGGGCTAAATCCGGTAGCCCAGGCCGATGCTTCTCGTCTCGTTCGGCCGTCCCCTGCGGGACCGCGCGGGCGTTACTCAACGCGCAACGTTTACCAACACTATCGCCTTGACATGGGTCTGGACGGACACACATCCAAGGCGCTGGCAACCAAATGTGGTCAACCAGTCTTCATTGCCCCAGTCTCAACTGACCAAAACACCGGTTGCAGGTACCGGTGTCTACTCATACCCGATCTGAGCATGCCTTGAGCCATTGAATCAAGGATGGATTAATTCGCGCTGCCGCGCCATCCCAGATTCAGACATTCCGCGTCCGGCATGCAATCAGCCCACAGATTCGGTGATGGCCGCAAGCAAACCGGACGCTTGAACGCCCGTCAAAGATCAGGATTTCTTCGAATCAAGCAAACCTGCGACATCATCGCGCGACGTCAGAACGCGGTCGATGAGCCCGAAATCCTTCGCCTCGTCAGCGGTCATAAAGTGGTCACGATCCAGCGTACGTTCAATCTTTTCATACGGTTGGCCGGTGTGCTTCACATAGACTTCATTCAAACGGCGCTTCATTTTGACGATATCTTCCGCGTGCCGCTCGATATCCGACGCCTGGCCTTGGAAACCGCCCGACGGCTGGTGCACCATGATCCGCGCGTTCGGCAGCGCAAATCGCATATCCTTGTGCCCAGCCGATAGCAACAGCGACCCCATCGAGGCCGCTTGCCCCATGCACAACGTCGCGACCGGCGACTTGATGAACTGCATCGTATCGTAAATCGCCATCCCGGATGTCACCACGCCACCCGGCGAGTTGATGTACATCGAGATTTCTTTTTTCGGATTCTGCGATTCAAGGAACAGCAACTGCAGACAAACTGAGCTTGCCATTGTGTCTTCGATCGGACCGATCACGAACACGATGCGATCCTGCAGCATACGCGAGAGCAGATCGAACTGCTTTTCGCCGCGGTTCGTTTGCTCGATGACCGTTGGCCAGTAAACCATATGTGTTAGCTCCTCGGAGGGCAAATTGTAGTCGTGACGGCGGCTGCGTGACTGTCGGCATGCATGCGCTTGACGACCTGTTCGTATTCAAACGCCCAAAATCGCGCAGGCGATCCGTCCCTAAATGAGCATCGTGTCGGCATTGCGCAACACACGCAACGACCGACTCGAACGTTGTCAAAAGGGAATGAGACCCGCCCCGTCGCGGCCGACGTCCGCCCGTGAAGCGCCCATGTCCATGCAATCAGGCCCCAGGACACGTCAGACTTTACGCCTGCGCGGCATCCTCGGCCATCTTGAACAGTTCCTCTTTGCTCACCTTTCGCACCAATGGGGAAGTCTGCGAGATCACGTAATCCACAACCTTGTCCTCAAAGATCGGTGCACGCAGTTCAGCCACCGCGCCCGGCGTCTTCTCGTAATACTCGTAGACCATCTTTTCCTGGCCCGGGAACTGGCGGGCCTGCTCGATCAGTGCGCGGCGCAACTCGTCCTGCGTCACTTCGATCTTGTTCTTGTCGCCGATTTCACCGACCAGAAGGCCAAGGCGCACCCGGCGCTCGGCGATTCTGCGATACTCAGCCGCAGCGTCCTCTTCCGTTTTGCCTTCGTCGGCAAACGTCTTCCCCTGCTGCTTCAAGTTGGCCTCGAGCTGCCCCCAGATCGACTTGAACTCATGGTCGACCAGCGACGACGGCAATTCAAACGTGTGCGCCGTCTCGAGCGCATCGAGCAGTTCGCGCTTGATCTTGAGGCGCGACGCCCCGTCGAGTTCTTTCTGCAGCTGCTCGGTCACGAGCTTACGCAGGTTTTCGACAGTCTCAGCACCAAGCCCCTCGGCAAAAGCATCATCCACGGCGGGACGCGTCGGCGCGCTGACAGCTTTGACCGTGACATCGAACACGGCAGTCTTACCAGCCAGCGTCGGCACCTGATAGGTCTCGGGGAACGTCGCCGTCACAGCGCGGACATCGCCAGCCTTCGCCCCAATCAGACCTTCTTCGAACCCGGGAATAAACTGCCCCTGCCCGAGCACCAGCTGCGCACCCTCAGCCGCACCGCCTTCGAACGCGACACCGTCGATTTTACCAACGAAATCAAGCGTAACACGATCTTTGTCAGCCGCAACACGGCCCTCGTCTTCCGTGTAGGTAACGCTCCGATCGACCAGCTTTTCGATTGCGCCATCAATGTCGGCTGCATCCACATCGGCAACAACCCGCTCAAGCTTCAGCGTCGAAAGATCGACCACATCGACCTGCGGCAGCACTTCAAAGCTCATCGAGTAGACGAGATCGGCCTTCCCATCGACCACCTTGGCGATGTCGTTTTGATCGTCCGGCAGCGAGATATTGGGCTGCATCGCCGGGCGCTCTTTGCGCTCCTCGATCGCGGCTAAGCTTGTCTCTTTGATCGCTTCGTCGAGCACATCACCCATCACCGAGCGGCCATACATCTTCTTCAGATGCACGGCTGGAACCTTGCCCTTGCGGAACCCTTTGAGCTGCACCCGATCTTTAAGCTCGTCCAATTGCTTATCAAATCGCGCGCTGATTTCGGCAGCGGAGATGACGATCTTCATGGTGCGCTTGAGGCCGTCCGACGTGCTATCCGTGATTTGCATACCTGAACCCAAAAAACCCGAGTGTTGGGTCTGGCGCTGGATGCGCCATCCCGATTGAACCTGACCCGTCAACTCCCTGGTGAAGAGGAGCTCAGGTCGCGAAAAATGGTGCGGGCGGAGGGACTTGAACCCCCACGGCTAGGCCGTCAGAACCTAAATCTGATGTGTCTACCAATTCCACCACGCCCGCATAGCGCTCACAGATACACAAACCAAAGCGTCAGACCTTGTCATAAAGGCCTGTCGCCAGGTTGCGGCAACACAAACGGCAAGGCGCACGTATATCGGGGAGCCGCCAACAAAATCAATGCACTTTTACCGGGATAACGGCCATACCCGTCACACAAAGCCGATTTCCAGCCCCAAAACGCCAAAAAGCCGGGCGCAAAGCCCGGCTTTTCAACTGAAACATTGTTCGCGCTTCTTACTTCATCGGCTGGTGCTGTTCGCAGCAGTCGCTGCCACCGAAGTTGTAGCGCAGACCAACCTTCACTTCATGCGCGGTCAGATCGTTGATGTGCACAGCCGGGTTGACGAAGCCAGCCGAGTCGCTGCGCTGCGACGAGATCTTGCCCATGTCGATGTAGCGATAGCCGACATCGAGGGTGGCGCGGTCCGAGATCTGGTAGCCAACGCCCGCCATCAGCGACCAGGCAAACGCGAGGTCGTTGTCGCCACGGATGCGGTTGGTCAGAGCAGGGTTGCCCGTGAACGAGACGTCGTCGAGCTGGTGATAGGCAGCCCCGATGCCAGCGCCAACGTACGGCGTGAAGCCACCCCAGTTGCCCAGATCCTTATAGGCATTGATCATCAGCGTGTAGGTCTGCAGCTTGGTGTGGAGGGGGTCGTCGATCGGCGTTGGCGTGCCGGGAACCGGGTCGCCAACTGCCGGACCTGGATCATAAACGCCAGGTTCACCATCGATCTTGCGATTGCCACGGAAGCCGAGCATGGCTTCAAGACGAACGCCGCGCGAACCGCCCCAGCCGCAACCGGCACCGCCTTCAGCGAGCCACGTGTTGGCCATCGAAGCGTTGGCAACCTTGTCGGTGACGAAAACCGACGTCAGTTCGTTTGCATCGACGACGCCGTTGGTGTTGGCATCACCCGTGAAGACGCCGTTGCTGACCGGCCACTTGATCGTAGGATCGTTCGACCACGAATAACCGACATCGGCGCGGAAGTAGCAAGGACCGCCTGCACCCTGGTGGATGACGGGCATTGGCCCGCCGTAGTCCTTCATGGAGCCGCCGCGAGCGCCGCCGAGATCGGCAGCCTGCGCGGAGACGGGCACGTTCACAGCGAGCACAAGTGCTGCCGAGACGACACCAGCTAGCGAGACAAATTTCATTGGCGTAGACCCTTTTTTGACAGGCACTTGACACGCGGTAAAAGTGACCTGCAGACTTCAAGTTTGCCCATTGACACTAGAATCAGGGTGGTTAAGTCCGAGTTAAGCGGCGTAAGATTTTGCAACGCCAAAGCACGACCTCTCGACGCCACGTTGAATCATGCGTACGCGGACGCGCAGTGCGCGCGACCAGCAGGCACAGCCACCCTCGACCACACCAGCGCCAGGACCCACCCACCCCATGAACACGATGCCCGCGTCACCGGCTTCCACCGCCGCAACTTCCGGCGTGACCGGCGCAATCGGGAAAACGCCGCTCATCCTGCTGCGCAACGCGTCCCGTGAAACCGGCTGCACCATTCTCGGCAAAGCCGAGTTCATGAACCCCGGACAATCCGTCAAAGATCGCGCCGCCTTGTGGATCGTCAACGAAGCCGTCCGAACCGGTGCCCTAAAGCCCGGCGGCACGATCGTTGAAGGCACCGCCGGCAATACCGGCATCGGACTGACCGTCGTTGCCAACGCGCTCGGCTTTAAGACGGTGATTGTCATCCCCCAGACCCAATCGCAGGAAAAAAAGGACACTCTGCGCCTGCTGGGAGCCCACCTGATCGAAGTCCCAGCCGTCCCCTTCAAGAACCCCAACAACTACGTCAAATACGCAGCCCGTCTCGCGCAAACCTTGAACGCGGCGAACCCCGGCTCTGCCATTTTTGCCAACCAGTTCGACAATGTGGCCAACCGCGACGCCCACATCGCAACCACCGCTCAGGAGATTTGGGCTCAAACCGGCGGCGCCGTTGACGGCTTCACTTGCGCCGTCGGCTCAGGCGGCACGCTCGGCGGGGTCTCGCTCGGCCTGAAGGCCATCAACCCCAACATCACCATCGCACTCGCCGACCCGCCAGGCTCGGCTCTCTTTGCCCACTACACCACCGGCGAACTCAAAGCCGAAGGCTCCTCGATCACCGAAGGCATCGGCCAGGGCCGCATCACAGCCAACCTGGACGGTGTCAAAGTCGACCGCTCCTATCTGATCGCCGACGACGAAAGCGTCGCAACCGTGTTCCTACTGTTGTCGCAAGAAGGCCTGTGCCTGGGGACGTCGTCCGGCGTCAACGTAGCAGCCGCCACCCGCCTTGCCCGTGACTTAGGCCCCGGCAAAACCATCGTGACCATACTTTGCGACTACGGCACCCGCTACCAGTCGAAGCTCTTCAACCCGGACTTCCTGGCCTCAAAAGGCCTCCCCGTCCCGTCCTGGCTGGCCAGACAGCCGACCCCAATGCCCGACGTCACCGAACCCACTTAGGGTCACCAAGAGAGGGGAGTTTGAGGGGGGCACTCCTCTGGCGGGGCGTTGGGGCGGCAGCCCTGCCGCGTCAGCGGATCAGCGCCGGATTCTCACACCAACGCGCAACTCGTCGGCGTCGTAGCTGGCGTTCGCCGCATTGCTGGTGAACGCCGTGTGCACGTAGCGCGAGAACAAAACCGTCTCCCGGTTGAGGAAATACTCAACCCCGAGCGTCGCCCGAAGCTCGTCTTCGCTCAGCGACGTACCGACATAGTCCGATGTCGTATATCCAAGGCCCGCCGTCGCAATCACATCGCGGCGGAACCCGTGACGAACCTCGGCCCCAAAAAACTGCGAACGAACCCCGCCAGACCCCGCATTGGTCGTCTCGCCGAAATCCGACCGCGCCGTCAGCGCGACAGCCGTCAGCGTCGTCGGCCGATAGGTCACGTTGGCATCGATAATGACCCCCGACACGTCGGGCAGTCCAACCCCGGCGGGATGCTGCACACCCCAGCCAGCACCCGCTTCACCGCGCAGAAATTCTCCCGTGGTGCCAAACGACAGCCCAACGCGATAGCGCTCTCCCCGCGACGACCGGTCGATCCCGCTGGCGTCCGTACGCCCGTAGTCACGCTGATTGATCGCCACTTCGCTGAACACCGAGAGCGTCGGCTTGAATTCCCACGACGCCCGCACCGCCTGCTCGTAGGTCGCAAAGTCGCGCGCATCGTTCAGCGTCGCGACGCCCCCCGTCTCGCTTGCGCCATAAGCCCGATCCGTCACCGACCCGCGCAACTGCAGCCCAAGCCGGTTGAACCGGTGATTGAGTGCAACGGTCGCTACATCCGTCACCACATCCGCGCGCGTCCCAGCCGTCCGCGCCTCGATCGCCGACCGGCTTTCCTGCGCCACATCCCGACTCAGCGTCGCCTGCACGTTCGTCCGCTTGGAAACATCGAGCCGCCCGCGCGTCTCGAGCGCGTAAGCCGTCTCGTTCTCCGTCGTGAATTCGTTGTAAAACGAGAACGCCCCACGCGCATTGAACTCCAACGCATGACGCCGCCAGTTCGAGACAAGCCGCGCCGATGGCCGCACATCGAACGACACATCCGATCGCGCGCGCGGCGCACGAAAGACGTTTGAAAACGCGTTGCCGCCGATTTCCATCTCGGGAAACAGCACGAAACTGCCAACCCTGACGCCGATGGGATCATACGGCTCAAACCGGAACAGCCGCTGCGGCCGCTTGTCGAGGATGGGATCGAGTTCTTCGATCTGGAAGAGCAGCGCGTCGACAGTGGAGGCCGGCGCTTCAAACAGATCGGCTTCTTCCTTAGGCCGAAGATCGACCGCCGATGGATCGGCACCGTCGATGGGCGCGGCTGGCTCGGTGATGTCGATGACGCCGTCCCGCAGCATGGGGGCCACCGGATCGCTGAGATCGCCATCCTTCAGAATCGGACGCTGCCCAGCGCGCGGCTGATCGCTGTCGTCATCGGTAGCTTCCGCCATGACGGCAGACGCGTCGTCGCTGGGAATGACCGCTGGCAAATCCGGTGCGGCAGCCTGATCCCCAAATAAGCCGTCGGGCACCGGCACAGTCGTCGGTCGAACAGGGTCGGCCGGGCGACGACGCGTCAGCGACGATGCTCCGTCCTGCGCAACAGCCGGGGGGACTGCACTGCAAACGCCGATCGTCGCTGCTGCCAGCGTCAACGCAATCCCAACGGGCCGCAGGCGAGTGATCGGCACAGTGGCGCCCCTCCAAGTGAACGAGGCCCATCGCGGACCTCAGCTTGTCAAAACGCACACGCACGGTTGAACACTAGGCACAGTCGGTTAACGATGCGTTGAGACTTGTCTGGAAAGTCCGTTGCTTGGCCCAGCCGCCACACGCAATCTGTCCACATGGGACGAATTTCTGCGCCCTCGTTGTGGTGACAACCGCTACAGTCTGATAAGACCTCAACTTTTAGCCGCCCGCCCGTCACGTCCAACGAAAGCCGTCCCCCATGTCGACCGCCGCCCGCCAGTCCAAATCGGCCCGCGTTGCATCCGCCCAGCTTTCGGCGTTGCGCACGCTGGCTCTGGAAGCCGACGGACTGGCCAGCCTCAAGACGGCGCTTGAAACGACCCTCCTTGAGCCCTTCGAAAACGCCGTCCAGACCCTGAAGGCCGCCAAAGGCCGCGTCATCGTTTCCGGCATCGGCAAAAGCGGCCATGTCGGCCAAAAGCTCGCCGCCACCTTCGCCTCGACCGGCACGCCCGCCTTCTTCGTTCATCCCAGCGAGGCCTCCCACGGCGACCTGGGAATGATCACCCCCGACGACGTTATCCTGGCGCTGTCGTGGTCGGGCGAAACGGTCGAGCTCAAAAACATCATCATGTATTCCCGCCGTTTCCGCGTACCGCTGATCGCCATCACCTCTGGCAGCAACTCAGCGCTTGGCCAGCAGGCCGACGTGGTTCTCGCCCTGCCAAAAACCAAGGAAGCCTGCCCCCACGGCTTGGCCCCGACCACCTCGACCACCATGCAACTCGTGATCGGCGATTGCCTCGCGATTGCGTTGCTCGAAAGCAAAGGCTTCACCGCTCACGACTTTAAAATGTTCCACCCCGGCGGTTCGCTGGGTGCCAGCCTCAAATACGTGTCCGACCTCATGCATAAAGGCGACCTCCTGCCGCTCGCCCGCGAAAGCGACCGCATGAGCGAAGCGATTGTCACCATGACCACCAAGTCGTTCGGCTGTCTGGGCGTGCTGAATGGCAAAGGCAAACTGGCCGGCATCGTGACGGACGGCGACTTGCGTCGTCACATGGGCGATTCCCTGATGACCGCCACCGTCGCCGAAATCATGACCAAAAAGCCCAAAACCGCTGCGCCGAACATGCTGGCCGCCACAGCGCTGGAAATGATCAGTTCGTCCCGCATTTCCGCGATCTTCGTGGTCGACAGAGGCAAGCCGGTCGGCATCATCCACATCCACGATCTCGTCCGCGCCGGCGTGACCTGATCGCTGGGCCAACCCCCCTTGCGTTAGCCAGGCCCCGCGCGCAAGATCGCAAAGTCTTGAAGTTGCCGGACAACGACGCGTAGCAGGCAAGGAAACTCATGCCGACTGGATCAGACCTGCGCCGCTTGGCCCTGGCGCTTGACGGCACCACAGAAGCCCCGCACTTCGACCGCGCGGCCTTCAAAGCCGCGCGCATATACGTGACGTTGGCAGCCGACGGCAAAACCGCCAATTTCAAATTCAATCCCGGCCAGCAACAGCTCAAGTGCGCCACCGCCCCCGATGCCTTTTCCCCCATCCCAAACGCTTGGGGCCAACAAGGTTGGACAACGGCCATCTTAGAGGAACTCACGCTGCTCGAACTCGAAGCGTCCCTCAAGACCGCCTGGCAACACGCCCAGCCCAAACCGGCCTCGCGCAAAAAAACCACCTGACCCTGACGTGACCGGACGCAGATTAGCTCCGCACCAGCAGCGGGCTATCCGCCATCCCGCCCGCCAGATAATCGCGCACGGCCACCGCGAGCATGGGCGACAGCAAGAACCCGTGACGGTACGCGCCATTCGCGCGGATCGTGCGCCCGCCATCTGCCACGATCGCACGCGGCACGTTGTCGGGCAGCGACGGTCGCACGCCCGCATCTAATTCCAGGATCTCAGCCTCAGCAAAGCCAGGATGCAACGTGTAAGCCGCACCCAACAGCTCCAGCGCCGACCGCACCGTCATCGGCCCCGCCTCGTCGGTCTCGATCACCGTCGTGCCGATCAGATAAATCTGCCCCGGCCATGGCACCACGTAGAACGGCACCCGAGGGTGCAACAACCGCACTGGCCGCCTCAGGTGCACGTCGCGCGCCCGAACCACGATCCGCTCTCCGCGTACCCCGCGCAACCCCGGCAGCACATCCCGCGCCGCTCTTCCCCGGCAGTCGATGAACACGCCGTCCCCCTCGTCCGGCAGCGTCGCATCGACGCCGAACGTGACCGTGACGCCCGCGTCCCGCACCGCACCCAGCAAAAAAGCCAGGGCGTGGGGCGCATCCATATGTGCCTCATCGGGAAAATAGAGCGCCGCATCGAACCGCTCGGTCAACTCAGGCTCAATCTCCGCAAGCCCCGCCCGGTCCAACAGCGTATGTCCTTGCGTCAGGCGGCCATACCGCACCAGATCGCGCGGATCGCGCGGCATCGGCACAACGAGGCTGCCCTTATTGATCAGTCCTGGATAAGTCGCCCGCCAAATGCCCAGCGCTTGGCGACCCAGATCGCGCACCAGCAGCGGCGCCGATTCCGCCTCGCAGTCGGGTGCCAGCATCGCCCCCGCATACCGGCTCGCACTGGCAGCGAACGGCGCACCTTCGCTCGACGCCTCCACGAGACGCACGCGGTGCCCCACCCGCGCGAGCGTCAACGCCTGCCACAGCCCTACGATGCCAGCGCCCGCCACCGTCACCGGCCAAGATTTGCTCATTCCAGACTGCCCTTTAAACGGCGCGGATCCAGGGACTAGTGGCCCGTCGCGCCTAAATCGCTGTGCTAGCCGGAACCGCTGACGATTTAGGCGCGACATAAGGGCCACAAGAGAAATCATAGACTTAGTGTGGCGTTCAGCGCGCCTTAATTGACACCAACCTTGCCGCACCCACCAGTCAATTAAGGCGCGACGCCACACTAGTCCCTGGTTGGGGAGTTTGACGGGCGAAGAGCCCCTCAACTTCACTTTTGCGTATCGTATCTGAGATAGGTCCGCCTTGGCACCCAAATCAACCGCCGCGATCAAACGCCGAGCGCTTTGGCGAGGCGGGCGACCAGCGCGCGGGCCTCGGCTTTTACGATGGCGACCCGCTCGCGAACCCAAATGCGCTGCGGCTTGAGCGAAATCCACGTCTGCGTGACCCACCGCTTAACGGCAACCCGCACGATCCGCCCGTTCCGCCACACCGCCGACGCACGAATTTCGGCAAACATCCGCTCCTTCCACGGCATGAAGATATCGTAAGCGAACTTAAACCAACCGATCCGCATCAGTTGCGGCTGGGTCAACACGAAGATGTGCGCGACGACAGCCGTGCCGACGATCTTGGCCCCCGCAATGATGCTGACACCGAGCACGGGATGCCCGGTTGCAAACAGATACAGCGCCACGAGTTTCAGCGGAAACAGACACACGGCGGGTGCGGCAAACATCGCCAGTGCCCCGTACGGCGGCAGCGACTGAACCCACGCCTCAAGCCGCGCAAACACGAAATACTTGTGCAGCCGCGCCAGCGCCTGCTCAAGCGGCCGCCATCCCCACTCAAGAAACAGCACCACCAGCGCTGCAACAACCTGCGCGGAAACGACCAGCACATGCCGCACTGGCCCGGCCACAAACGCAACCAGCCACACCAACGCCCGCCACAACCGAGGCCGCGCGAACGCCCAACCCGTAACGAGGCCGTCCTTGACACGCGCGAGTGCCCGCAAAAGTTGCTGTTGCCACATCATGAAATACCGATCCGTTGCACCCCGATATCAGGACGCAGATCCGCGCAGTCTAAGGCACAACCTGTCACGGACAGTTAACACGAGACGCCAACCCGCTGAATGACCGCTCATCTCAGCCGATTTATGCACGACGTGTGCGCCAACCTCTGTCATCCCGGCCAAGCGACGCCCCCTCAGCGGCGCGCAGAGCCGGGACCCAGGACCCGCCGGCCCAAACCCACCCTACCGCACGCCAGTCGGCAACTTGGTATCTGCCGGTCGCAACGCGCCAGCCTTCTGCGCAGCCTCCAGCGCCAGCGCAAGGTCCTCGCGCGCTTTCTCCGCCTGCCGCTGACGATCCCACAAGCTGGCATACAGCCCGCCCTTGTCGATCAATTCGGCATGCGTGCCCTGCTCGGCAACCTGTCCCTTTTCGAGCACCAGGATGGTGTCGGCATGAATAATCGTCGACAGACGGTGCGCAATCACGAGCGTCGTCCGGTTCTTGGAAACCCGGTCCAACGCGTCCTGAATTTCCTTCTCCGTGTGGCTGTCGAGCGCACTCGTTGCCTCGTCCAGCACCAGGATCGGCGGCCCTTTGAGGATCGTCCGCGCAATCGCAACCCGCTGCTTTTCCCCACCCGAGAGCTTGAGACCCCGCTCGCCCACCATCGACTTGTAACCCTGCGGCAGCGTGCGGATGAACCCGTCGATCTGCGCGAGCTTGGCTGCCGCAAAAACCTCGTCATCGGTCGCATCCGGACGGCCATACTTGATGTTGTAGAAAATCGTATCGTTGAACAGCACCGTATCCTGTGGCACGACCCCGATCGCCGCCCGAACCGATGCCTGCGTGACATCGCGAATGTCTTGCCCGTCGATGGTCACGCGGCCCGACTGAATGTCGTAGAACCGGAAAAGGATACGCGAAATCGTCGACTTGCCAGCCCCTGACGGCCCGACAATCGCCACCATCTTTCCCGCAGGCACCTTGAACGACACGTTCTTCAAAATCACCCGCTCGGGATCGTAGGCAAAACTCACGCCCTCAAATGCGATATCCCCGCTGGAAATCGCCAGCGGCTTAGCCCCCGGTTTATCTTGAACCTCGGGGTGTTCATTCAGCAATGCAAACATCGTCTCCAGATCGACCAGCCCTTGCTTGATCTCCCGATAGACCATGCCGAGGAAGTTAAGCGGGATCGAGAGCTGGATCATCAGCGCGTTGATCATCACGAAGTCGCCGACCGTGTGCTGGCCATTCATCACGCCACGGGCGGCCAACAACATGCACAGCGTCGTCCCGACGGTGAAGATCAGCGCCTGCCCAGAGTTCAGCACGCCCAGCGAATAGTACGTCTTAACGCTGGCCTCTTCGTACTTGCGCATCGACACATCGAAGCGCTTAGCCTCCAGCCCTTCGTTGCCGAAATACTTGACCGTCTCGAAGTTGAGCAAGCTATCGACCGCCTTGGTATTGGCGTCGTTATCGCTGTCGTTCATCTCGCGCCGGATGGCAATGCGCCATTCGCTCGCCGAGAACGTGAACCACATGTACGCCCCGACCGTCAGCAGTACGATCACGACATAAGGCCACGAAAAGAAATACCACAGCATCCCGCACACGAGCAGCAGTTCTAATGCCGTCGGCACGAGGTTCAAGACCCCCAAGCGCAGAATGAGTTCGACGCCGCGCGTACCGCGCTCGATCACACGCGACAACCCGCCCGTCCGCCGCTCCAGATGAAACCGCAACGACAGTTTATGGAGATGTTCGAACACGCGATTGTTCAACTCACGCGTTGCATGTTGCCCCACGCGGGTAAAGATCACGTCGCGCACTTGGTTCAGCACCATCATCAGCACGCGCGTCGTGCCATAGGCGAGGATCAACGCCATCACGCCAAGCCCAAGCCCCTGCGCAGCACTGGTGCCCGGCACCAGCGCATCTGTCGCCTGCTTGTAAAAAACCGGGACCGCAATCGTCACCAGTTTCGCGATCACCAGCACGGCGAACGCGTACACGACCTTCGCCCGCAAGTCCGGTCGTCCCTGCGGCCAAACCATCGGTGCCAGCCCGCGCAACACCGTCCAGTGATCGGACCGGTTGGCAAGCGACAGCGGATCGCTTTTTGCGCCGCCCCCTCCAACAGCGGAAACATGCGCATGCGGACTGGGTCTCATGAAGCCATAATTTCTAAAAAAGGGTCGCCAGGCCGGACACCTGAAGACGAGGACGGACAACGGCGTGCCTCCCCCACCGGTCAGTGGAGCACGGCAGACGCGCGGATTTGCTTATAACCTAGCCATCCGCTCCCACCTTGACCAGCCCCCATGCCCGCCGCTGTCAAACCGCCTATCGGGGACCCTCAGGACGCGTCTCGCTCGTCCATCGGCATAATCAGAAAAAACGCGTGCCTACCCGGCAGATAGATCTTTTGGCAGGGGAAAATCATATCGGGCGACTCGATCTTGGCAGAGTTTGCGCGCACAATCTTTTCGAATTTGTAGCCCTTGTCGTAGTAACGCCTGGAGATGTCCCACAGCGTGTCGCCACTTTTGACGACGTACATGGCTGGCAAATCCACGCTCCGACCCGCCCGTGCGCACTGCCCACGCCCACTGTGCGCTTTGCGGGCCGATACCTTGACCCGCGATTTCGAAGACGTGGCCGCCGTCTGCTCAATAGGCAACTGTCCAGCCGACCTTGACTGATCTGCCGTGGCGCCGACCGTTGCGCCCTTAGCCCGCTTAGCCGCATCGGTCGCCTTCTCAGCCGCAACCTTTTCAGCCGCTACCGCAACTTTGCGCTCGTTCGCCGCCTTCTCAGCCGCAACCTTCTCAGCCGCAGCCGCAACTTTGCGCTCGTTCGCCGCCTTCTCGGCCGCAACCTTCTCAGCCGCAGCCGCAACTTTGCGCTCGTTCGCCGCCTTCTCAGCCGCAACCTTCTCAGCCGCTGCCGCAACTTTGCGCTCACTCGCCGCCTTCTCAGCCGCAACCTTCTCAGCCGCAGCCGCAGCCACCCGGCGATCCGTTTCTGCTTTCTCAGCGGCGGCCTGTTCCGCCGCAACCGCCGCCTTGCGCTCCGCTGCCGCTGAAGCCTCCATATTTGCGGGCACATCTCCCTTGCGCCGCGCTTCTTCAGCCAACCGCGCCAGTTCAGCCGTCTTCTGGCTCTGTCGCGTCACCTGGTCCAGCTCCGCCGTCTTACGGGCCTCCGCCACAGCCTTGAGTTGCTCGGCAACCCGTTGTGCATCGGCATTGCGCTGCTGCTCCAGCTTGCGCGCCTCGATTTGCCGTGTCAGCGCAAGTTCTCGTTCTTTGGCCGCAGCAATGGCTGCAGGATCGCTCGGACTCTCCTTTGGGGGCTCCATCCCCAACAATCCCTTGATTTGGTCGAAAACACCCACTCCGGCAGGCTGGCCAACGGACCTGGCCGCCTCCACCGGCAAACTCTTGCCCGTGGGAATCGAAAGCTCTTTCATAACGTTGTCTTGATATTCGCGATTGGCACGCTCCAGCCACTGCGTAACCGGTTGCACCACCGCATCCACCGGATCTGACGATGCTCCCGGCCCGCCCGGTCGCGCCGCAGGGTCAACCGCCCCAGCCCCTTCACTTGCGCCAACCAACGCAACCACTATCGCGGCGGTGGCCCAGGCCCGAATGGAACTTGACGGCCACGACGAATGAGATTTTTGCATCTGTAAGGTCTCGGTTTTCCACGAGCTTCAAGAACGTTCCGCTTTGGAACCAATTGCGCCGTTCAATCGTCACGCCAAACACTATTCCATGCCGAACTATTGCAACCAATAGGCTGGACACAACACTTATCGTATGACATCGCCCCGGGTCATGTCGTCCAAACCCGGCCTGTAGGCCTCAATTTAAGCCCATAACAAGCAATAATCGCGCGCTGAAACAGGCACGCATGTCGCAAACTTGTTAAGACGAAGTGTTGAGACTAACCGGGCGGCATTGCCGTTGACCACAAGGATATGTCGATGACTAAGGCACGAAAATCCGGCGCACCGGTCAAACCGGCCAAACACCAGTCGGTCCCGCCGGTCACGCCTGCCCCAGTGCTGCGTTCCCCGCTCAAATCCGTCTGCGTGTATTGTGGCTCGGGCCGCGGCGTCAATCCAGCCTATTCCCAAGCCGCCATAACCTTGGGCCGCACACTCGGCGAGCGCGGCATTCGTCTCGTTTACGGTGGCGGCGGTCTCGGCTTGATGGGCGACGTCGCCCGCGCCACCATTGCCCACGGCGGTGCCGTCACCGGCATCATCCCGGAATTCCTTTTGGACAAGGAAAAAGCCCTCGAAGCCGTCGACGAACTGATCGTCACCAAGGATATGCACGAGCGCAAGCGCCTGATGTTTGAGCGCTCCGACGCCTTCATCGCTCTGCCGGGCGGCATCGGCACCCTGGAAGAACTGGTCGAACAACTGACCTGGGCTCAACTGGGCCGCCACTCCAAGCCGATCGTCGTCGCCAATATCCAGAACTTCTGGTCCCCATTCCTGGATCTGCTGGCCCACATGAAAACCGACGCCTTTATCCGCGCCGGGCTCGACGTGCGCTTCACCGTCGTCGACGACGCCGAGCACATCGTCTCAGCCGCCGAATCAAGCCTATCGTCCACCGCAACGGTGCCCCACGGCGCGATGGTTGCCCTGTTTTAATGATGCAACGATCCCCAAGCGTCACCGAAACGTAACCGTTTCGCGCACAGCCGAATTCGCCCCCTCGTTGCACGAAATCGAAAATCCGCCGATAACCCAACCACGGGCGAACGGGATCGGGGGAGCGTGCCACGCTGACCCGACGCGAAGTCCTGCAAGGCGACTAAAGAGAAATCGTGAGTTTGCGTTCTTAGATCGGTCTCTGCCGCTTGAGCTGCAGACGCAAACGAGGGTGGAATGGATGACCACATACCAAGAAGATCCACAAGCTCTTGCCCCAGGCGCGAGCCCCACACATCCCCCCTCCGCGCCACAAAGCCCGCAGGTCCCCACCGCCGCGCGCCCTAAGTTCAGCCTGAACGGCGCCGCGCTCCAAAGCCGATGGGACGCAGCATGGGACCATGCCCAACGCTGGGTTTTAGAGCAACGCGACGATGCTGCTCTTTTGATCCCTGCGTCGCTCTATCTGTGTGTCGTTGGTGCCCTGATGTTCGACAGCGTAGGCATCGCCATTGCGCTAGGGATCACGGTCCTGCTCGCCCGCCTTGGCCCCAACATCTCCGCCGACACAATGTTATCGCTCTACCGTGCCCAGCCCATCGCACCGCGACAGGGTGCAGCGCTGCGGTCAGCCATCGCCCTTCTGTCTGAACGCGCAGGCCTCTCCTCCCAGCCAGCCATCGCCATCATTCCCAGCATGGCAATCGGCGTGTTCAGTGTCGGCCGCCATCCGCGCACGGCCATCCTGCTGACCGAAGGCCTGCTACGCCGCTTCAGCCTGCGCGAGATCGTCGCCATCGCGGCCCACGAAATCGCCCATATCAAAGCGGGCGACCTGCCGACCTTCTCGCTCGGCGACGCCATGACACGGTTCGCCCAACTCCTATCTTACGCTGGCGGCATTCTGTTCGTGATCGGTGCGGCCGTTTGGCTGTTGGGCGAAACCCTCCTCAACTGGTGGCCGATCGCCCTGCTGATCCTCGCGCCGTTCCTCAATTCGCAGCTCCAGCTATCCCTGTCCCGGCAGCGCGAATACAACGCCGACCGGCTGGCCGCCACCTTGTTGGGCGACCCCACTCAGGTGGTCTCCGTTGCCCTTGCGATGGAACCCGATTTCGGCTCGCCGCTCGACGATTTCCGCCTCCCGGTTCCGCAGCGGCGCAATCCGATCCCTTCCCCCATCCGCGCACACATCGCCGGTGCCGAACGCGCCGAACGCCTGCGCGCCGCCGAAAACAACCCGCTCATGCAGCCGTTGACCGTTGCCGACGAACCCCTCGTCTCTCTCGTCGGCGTCGGCCCAATCGAAATGCGACCCCGCGACCGCTGGCCCGGCTTATGGTTCTAATACGAACAGCCAACCAACCGCCAAGGACCCTCACGTGACGGCGCCAAGACACGACCCCACCATTGATGCCCGCATGACAGCCCTGCGTGCTGGCAACCGTCGCGAAATCGCTGCCTGCATCACCGACCTTGAGCGCTTGTCGCCCCACGCACCAGCCCTCCTGCAAGCCATGCAACCCTACCTCGGCCATGCCCGCGTCGTCGGCATCACCGGGCCGCCAGGGGCTGGCAAATCAACCCTCGTCAACGCATTGATCCACTCGGCGCGCTCAAATGGCCGCCGCGTTGCCGTCATCGCCGTCGACCCCTCAAGCCCGATCTCGGGAGGCGCGATCCTGGGCGACCGCATCCGCATGACGGCAGCTCTCGACGACGACGGCGTCTATGTTCGCTCGCTGTCGTCGTCGGGCTACCTCGGCGGGCTGTCGCCTGCCGCCGTCCGCATCATCGACGCACTGGACGCAGCAGCCTTCGACCTGATCCTGCTTGAAACCGTCGGCGCCGGCCAAAGCGAGGTGGACGTTGCCGAAGTCGCCGATGTCCGCGTCGTCGTCTCAGCCCCGGGCCTTGGCGACGACATCCAAGCCATGAAGTCCGGCCTGCTCGAAATCGCCGACATTCTCGTCGTCAACAAGGGCGACCGCGAAGGTGCCGACCGCACCATGCACCAATTGATGGGCGCGCTTTCGATCCGCGCCGATGACCGCGCCAACGTCCCGGTCCTGAAAACAACGGCCACCAACGGTGACGGCATCGCCAGCCTGCTCGCGGCCATCGACACCGTGGGCGCAATCATTGCCGCAGACGGCCCCTTGGAACGCCGCCGCCGCCGTGCACGCTACCTGATCGCGCGCGCCGCCGCCGACCTCGTCCGCGACCGCATCCGCAACGGTGGCCAATTGGCCATAGACACCCTAGCCGACGCCGTCCTCAGCGGCCTGATCGTCCCCTCCGAAGCCGCCCGAAAAATCATTTCCTGACGTGGGGCCACGGGCCGCTTTGAGCGCCCGGACCGCCAGGTGGCTGGCCCGACCAGACAGTCCTTCATCCCGCATTTACCCTGCCGCAAACAACGGCCCGCGTGAAAACTGTTTCACCCAAATGCGGTCACCTCCATTAACCACCCCATTATCCCTTGGGCCGTAGGTGGAAGGTCCAACGGTGCACTTTTACGCGGTCGATCATGCAGCCACCAAACCCGACAGCCAAAGCCAGCGGCCAGCCGCCGAGTGCAATCCAACGCGCTATCGACATGTGCACCCCTCACCTGTTCGACAAGCGCCGTTCGATCTCGCGACCGATCTTCCTGTTTCTTGTTGCCGCCAGCGACGTGGCAGCCGTCGCACTCGCGGGTCTCCTCAGTGCTTGGCTGACTGGAACCGCCAATCCCCTGCAGGCGAACTTTGTCGTGGCAGCCAGCGCCTGCGGCCTGCTTGTGGCCTCCGTGCTTCATCAGCAATGGTCCTACACCATCCACGCGTTGCGCAGCACAACCACCCAGATCATCAAGGTCGCAACTTCGCTCTATGCGGTCTTCCTGGCCGTCGCCGGGCTTGCCTACCTGCTGGCCATCCCCTTTTACGCGCCAGGACTGTTGGGGTGCTGGATCATTCTTGCCCTGACGGCGATGGCGATCAGCCGATGGGTGACCCAAGAGGCAATCGAAAGCCTCTCGCGCTCCGGCAGCCTCGTGCGCCGCACCGTCATCGTCGGCGGCGGAAAAGACACCGACGACCTGATCGCAGCCCTGGGCGATGAACACGCCAGCCACCTCAAGATCTTCGGCATCTTCGACGATCGCCTGGGCGAACGCGATGGCACGCCCCGCAGCGCGATTGCCCGCCTCGGCACCTTCGATCAACTGTCCACCTTCTGCCGCGAAAAAGGCATCGACCTGCTGATCGTGACAGTCCCGCCGCGCGCCGAAGACCGCCTGATGCAAATCCTCCAGCAACTCTTTGTGCTGCAAATCGACATCCGCGTTTCAGCCTTGAATTCCAAGCTCCGCCTGATCTCATCGGCCTACAGCTACATCGGCAAGGTCCCGATGCTGGCGATCATGGACAAGCCGTTGTCCGACTGGGATCGCGCCGTCAAAAACATCGAAGACCGCGTCCTGGGACTGGCCCTGCTTCTCGCCGCAAGCCCCGTCATGGCGCTTGTCGCCTTAGCCGTGCGCCTCGACAGCAAAGGCCCGATCCTGTTCCGCCAGAAGCGCTATGGCTTCAACAACGAATTGATCGAAGTCTACAAATTCCGCTCGATGTACGTGAACGATCTCGACGCGACCGCGAGTAAACTCGTCACCCGCAACGATCCCCGCGTCACCCGCGTCGGTCGCTTCATCCGCGCCACCAGCCTGGACGAACTCCCCCAGCTCTTCAACGTCCTGCGCGGGGAAATGTCGCTCGTCGGGCCTCGCCCGCACGCAACCCAAGCCAAGGCCGACCGCGAACTCTACCAAGATGTCGTCCAGGGCTATTTCGCCCGACATCGCGTCAAGCCCGGCGTCACCGGCTGGGCTCAGATCAACGGCTGGCGCGGCGAAACCGACACCCACGAAAAGCTCCAGCGCCGCATCGAGCACGACATCTACTACATCGACAATTGGTCGGTCGCCCTCGACCTCTACATCATCGCCATGACCCCGTTCTCTCTCATCTCCGGCAAGAACGCATATTAGGGGGCGCACCGGAATCAAAACGCTCGGGGGAATGTTTCCCCCGAGCGCTCCCGCGTTTTAACCCGCTATCGCGGTCATTATGCCAGATCGAAGCGATCCAAGTTCATGACCTTGCTCCAGGCCGCCGCAAAGGCGTGCACGAACCGCGCCTGCTGGTCGTTTTGCGCATAGACTTCCGCGATGGCACGCAGCTGAGAGTTCGAACCGAACACGAGGTCGGCACGGGTGCCGGTCCACTTGACTTGGCCCGTCGCGCGATCACGCCCCACGAACTCGTCCGCCGCCGACGACACCGGGGTCCAAACCGTGCCCATATCGAGCAGGTTGACGAAGAAGTCGTTGGTCAGCGTCTCTGGCCGCGTCGTGAACACGCCGTGCTTGGACTGACCCGCATTGGCGCCTAACACGCGCAACCCGCCAACCAGCGTAGTCAACTCGGGCGCGGACAGCGTCATCAACTGGGCTTTGTCGACCAGCAGTTCTTCCGCCGTCACCGAATACGTCTTCTTGATGTAGTTGCGGAACCCATCTGCCACCGGTTCGAGAACCGAGAAGCTCTCGACGTCGGTTTGGGCCTGCGTCGCATCCGTCCGTCCGGCAACGAACGCGACCTCGACGGGATGACCCGCAGCCTTTGCCGCTTGCTCGACGGCAGCCGTCCCGCCCAACACGATCAGATCGGCAAGCGAGACTTTCTTGCCGCCGGTCTGCGCCGCGTTGAACGTCTGCTGGATGCCTTCCAGCACTGCCAGAACGCTCGCCAGTTGCACAGGCTGGTTGACCTCCCAATCCTTTTGCGGGGCCAACCGGATGCGTGCGCCGTTCGCGCCGCCCCGCTTGTCGGAACCGCGATACGTCGCCGCCGACGCCCAGGCTGTCGACACCAGCTGCGAAATCGACAATCCCGATGCCAGGATCGTGGCCTTGAGTGAGGCGATATCGGCAGCGTCGATCAAAACATGATCGACCGCTGGAACGGGGTCTTGCCAGATCAGCTCTTCGGCAGGAACCAGCGGCCCGCGATAGCGCGAACGCGGACCCATGTCGCGGTGGGTCAGCTTGAACCACGCGCGCGCGAACGCCTCCTGGAACAACGCCGGGTTCTCATGGAAGCGCTTCGAGATCGGCCCATAGATCGGGTCCATCCGCATCGCCATGTCGGCCGTCGTCATCATGGTGGGCACACGCCGGTTGGGGTCGTCGACCGACGGCGCCAGATCCTTTTCCGCGACGTTCTTGGGAGCCCACTGCCAAGCACCGGCGGGGCTCTTGGTCAACTCCCACTCATAGCCAAACAGCATGTCGAAGTAGCCGTTATCCCACTGGATCGGGTTCGGCGTCCACGACCCTTCGAGCCCGCTGCCGATCTGGTCGCGACCCTTGCCGCTGCCAAAGCTGTTCACCCAGCCAAGACCCTGCAGCTCGATGCTGGCACCTTCCGGCGCAGGCCCGACATTGGCCGCATCGCCCGCACCATGGCATTTCCCGAACGTGTGGCCGCCAGCCGTCAACGCGACGGTCTCCTCGTCGTTCATGGCCATCCGCGCGAACGTCTCGCGAATATCGCGGCCCGAAGCGATCGGGTCCGGCTTGCCGTTGGGGCCTTCCGGATTGACGTAAATAAGGCCCATCTGCACGGCGGCAAGTGGGTTTTCGAGCAACCGGTCGCCGGTGTAGCGCTGGTCGCCGAGCCAGGTGTCTTCCGCGCCCCAATAGATGTCTTCTTCCGGCTCCCAAACGTCCTCGCGGCCAAACCCGAATCCGAACGTCTTAAAGCCCATCGTCTCCATGCCCACATCGGCCGACAGGATCATCAGGTCGGCCCATGAAATCTTATTGCCGTACTTCTGCTTGATCGGCCACAGCAGGCGGCGCGCCTTATCGAGGTTGACGTTGTCGGGCCAGCTGTTGAGCGGCGCAAACCGTTGCGAGCCCGACCCAGCACCGCCTCGGCCATCACCCGTCCGGTATGTCCCGGCGCTATGCCACGCCATCCGCACGAAGAACGGACCGTAGTGCCCGTAGTCGGCTGGCCACCACTCCTGCGAGTTCGTCTGCAGCGCAATCAGATCTTGCTTCAGCGCCGCGAAATCGAGCGTCTCGACGTCCTTGGCATAGTTATACGCTGGTCCCATCGGGTTCGACAGCGCGGAATGTTGGTGCAGAATTTTCAGGTTCAACTGATTGGGCCACCAGTCGCGGTTCGATCTGGCACCAACGGCCACGTGAGCGCGCGCCGAATGCAGTACCGGGCACTTCTTATCGTCGTCCATGTCAGCTCCTGTCGAATGTTGCATATCAAGTCGTCGCACCCGGACCCGCGACCAGACTGAGGCGCGCGTGCCGAACGTGAAAGTTCAAAGTCGAAGTCCACGCGCGCCGTTGGCACGCCGGAGGATCCGCGAATTCGGTTGGTGCGTGGCCACCCGTGCAATGCCGTTACCGGCAATCCTATCAGTCATCGTGTGAAGCATATTGACGCCCCGCAACTGCGATCCCGCACAGTGATCTACACCGGACGCACCATAAGGTATACTTGGTTCCGCTTGCCAAGACGATCAGTTTTTCTAATGATCATACGTCGATCGTGCGCGTTGGCACCACCACCGCACGCGGCCGACCAGCCTCATCAATGGCCACAAATGTAAACGTCGCATGCGTCACGCATGTCAGTTCGTCCCCATCGCGCGGACGCCGCCAAGCCGACACCTCGATCCGCATGCTGGTCCGCCCTGTGCCGACGAGATGCGCCCAGACACTGACCTCGTCCCCCACACGCACAGGGGCCACGAACGACATCGCCTCGACGGCAACCGTCGAACAGCGCCCCTTGGCAACCCGAGCTGCCACGATACTGGCACCCAAATCCATCTGCGACATGAGCCAACCGCCGAACACATCCCCCGACGGGTTAGTATCGGCAGGCATCGCGATTGTACGGATCGCAGGCTCACCCAGCGGTCGGACGAGGGGAACACTCATACGGATGCCACCGCTGCGTTATCGCGCAGCAGTTTGTAATTGATCGCGTCCAGCAGCGCTTCAAAGCTAGCGTCGATGATGTTTGGCGACACGCCGACCGTGACCCACTGCGCGCCCGACACCGTGTCGAAACTCTCGACCAGAACCCGCGTCACAGCCTCCGTCCCGCCCGTGAGTATGCGCACCTTGTAGTCGATCAGCTCGATATCTTTGATGTGCTTTTGATAGCGCCCCAAATCCCGCCGCAACGCCTGATCGAGCGCATTGACGGGGCCATTGCCCTCGCCCACCGACCACAGCAAATCCGTCTCGCCGGCAATGTGCACCTTCACGCTCGCCTCCGACACCGTGATGAGTTCGCCCAGCGCATTGTGCCGCCGCTCAACCATCACCCGGAAACTGTCGACGGTAAAATATTGCGGCACGGTCCCCAGTGTCCGCCGGGCCAGAAGCTCGAACGAGGCTTCCGCAGCCTCATACGAATACCCGGCAGCCTCCCGCGTCTTGACCGCCTCCAACAAGGTAGCGAGGCGGGGATCGTCCTTATCGACCGCGATCTTCAATCGCGCCAACGTCGCCAGCACGTTCGATTTGCCGGCCTGCGCCGACACCAGCAGCCGCCGCTGATTGCCCACCGATTCAGGCGGCACATGCTCGTAGGTCTCAGGCTCCTTCACCAGCGCCGACGCATGAATGCCAGCCTTCGTCGCAAACGCGCTTTCGCCCACATAGGGCGCGTGACGGTCCGGCGCCCGGTTCAAAACCTCATCCAACACCCGGCTGACATGCGACAGCGTACACAGGCGCTCCGGCGTCACCTTGGTCTCGAAGCGGTCGGCAAACTCCGATTTCAGTAGCAGCGTCGGGATCACCGACGTCAGGTTCGCATTCCCGCACCGCTCGCCAATCCCGTTCAGCGTGCCTTGGATTTGCCGCACCCCCGAGCGCACCGCCATCAACGTGTTCGCCACAGCATTTTCGGTATCGTTGTGAGTATGGATGCCCAAATGCGAACCCGGCACGACCCTGGCGACATCCGCCACGATCCGCTCGACCTCATGCGGCAGCGTCCCCCCGTTGGTGTCGCACAACACAACCCACCGCGCACCCGCGTCATAGGCCGTTCGCGCAACCGCCAGCGCATAATCGCGATTGGCTTTATAGCCGTCGAAGAAGTGCTCGCAGTCGAGCATGGCCTCGCGGCCACCCGCCACAATTGCCCGCATCGACTGCCCGATACCGTCGAGGTTCTCCTCGTTGGTAATCCCCAGCGCCACCCGGACGTGGTAGTCCCACGCCTTGGCAACCAAACATACCGCACCCGCCTGGCAGGTCAAAACCGCCTGCAGTCCCGGATCGTTTTCAACCGACCGCCCGGCCCGCTTGACCATCCCGAACGCCGTAAACGTCGCATTCGCAAATGCCGGTTGAGCCGCAAAAAACGCGCTGTCGGTGGTGTTCGCTCCTGGAAATCCGCCCTCAATGTAGTCGATCCCCAGATCGTCCAGCACGCCCGCGATCCGCCGCTTGTCGGCCAGCGAAAAATCAACGCCCGTCGTCTGCGCCCCATCGCGCAACGTCGTGTCGAACAGGTAAAGGCGTTCTTTGGTCATCTGATATGTCTCAATCCGGCACTTTGGCAGCGCCCGGCTTCAGTTGCTTTGTCATCGACGTGTTGGACAGCCATTCGTCGTCCATCTCGACCAGATTGCGGCTCGTCGCGACATACCCGCGCTCTTGAAAAAACGGCACCGCCGTATCGCTGGCTTCGACCGTCATGGCCTCCGATCCGCGCGCCCGCGCGATCGTCTCCATCGCATCCACCAGCGCCGTCGCAACCCCAATCCGCGCGTGATAGGGGTGAACGTACAGCATATCGAGCACGCTGTTGTCCTTGAGCGTTGCAAACCCCAGGTGCTCGTCCAGCGCATGCACGACCAGCGTCAGGTTAGACGACAACCGCTTGGCGAACGCATCCGAATCTTCAGCGCGCGACGCCCAGGCCACCCGCTGGTCTTCGTTGTAATCCTCGGCCGTCAGTTCCTCGATCGACGCTGCAAACAAGTCCCGCAACGCCATAATATCGGCCGCCAGATAAGGCCGCAGCGGAAAGTCATCAACACTCATGACTTCACGTCCCACGTGGTCACAATCTCGCCGGTCTTGGGGTCCTTGGCGTCCTTGATCGCAATCCCAAGCGCCGTCAACTCGTCCCGGATCCGGTCGCCCTCCTTGTAGTCCTTGGCTTGACGCGCCGCGAGCCGCGCCGCAATCAAATCCTCAACCTTGAGCCGATCCACTTTGACGGTCGGCAACCCCTTGGCAAAGTCGGCCCGGGTTTCGTTGTCGTAAAGCCCCATGAGTTGCAGCGACGCGCGCAAAGCCCCCGCTGCCTCCACGCTGCCCCGCTTGGCCGACTTAGCGATGCCATGCACGATCGACAGCGCGCTTGGCGTATTGAGATCGTCGCTCAGTGCGGCCACCACTTCCGGGTCAGGCTCGCCCGCGCCGACACCAGCCACAAGCTCGGCAAACTCCATCAACGTGCTGCGCGATTGCGCCAGCCGCTCCACCGTCCAATCGATCGGCGACCGGTAATGCGTGCCCAGCATTGCCAACCGGCACACCCGCCCTGGCCAGCTCTGCCCGCCAAACGTATCGGTCGCGAGCAACTGGTTGATCGTGATGAAGTTGCCGGTCGACTTCGACATCTTCTCGCCTTCGACCTGCAGAAACCCGTTGTGCATCCACACGTTGGCCATCACAGCCGTCCCGTGCGCGCACCGCGACTGCGCGACCTCGTTCTCATGATGGGGGAACACGAGATCGACCCCACCACCGTGAATATCGAACGTCTCGCCCAGATGTTTCCCAGCCATCGCCGAGCACTCGACGTGCCACCCGGGCCGCCCAGCGGTCGCAATCCCGCACGGGGACGGCCACGACGGCTCACCCGGTTTGGACGGCTTCCACAACACAAAGTCCATCTCGCTGCGCTTGTATGGCGCAACCTCGACCCGCGCGCCCGCCTCCATCTCGTCCAGCGGTCGCCCCGACAACCGACCATAGTCCGCCATCGACGGAACATCGAACAGGACGTGCCCTTCGGCCACGTAGGCATGACCCTTGGCAACCAATGCCTCGCAAAGCGCCACCATCTCTGGAATATGCGCCGTCGCCCGCGGCTCGATCGTCGGCTCGAGCGCGCCAAGCCCCGCACAATCGCGATGATACTGCGCGGTTGTCTCTTCGGTCAGCTTGGCGATGGCAGCGTTCAGATCGACGCCGGGGAAATCCCGCGCCGCCCGCGCATTAATCTTGTCGTCCACATCCGTGATGTTGCGGGCGTAAATGACATGGTCCGCACCGTATGTGTGACGCAACAGCCGGAACAGCGTATCGAACACAATGACCGGGCGTCCGTTGCCGATGTGCACGAAATCATAAACCGTCGGCCCACAGACATACATGCGCACGCAGTCAGCGTCGATCGGCACAAACGCTGCTTTGGAGCGCGACAACGTATTGTAAAGCGTGAGGGACTTCGAAAGCATGGACGACATGGCGGTTCCTGCAACAAAGCGGCGTTATGCGTCCACGGTCAGCCAGCGTCAAGGCGGCCACGCGAACCGGCTCAATATAAGCCCCGCAGAAAAAGCACTGCTCCCGTGCGTATTCCATGCCGTAATTTCAACCGCATTGACCACCTATCGTCCAGAAGTGATAACGTGTTTGCATGCTTCGACGATCGTTGGGCAATGGGGCCCAAACGCCCGGTAATGTGTGGCGAGGAACTTGGATTGGCTGACGACGTGACGCTTGGCACCACCGCAAAGAGCCGCACGACGACTTTTAACTCGGCAGCAGTCCGGCCATCCGGACGCGCGCCGATGTGGCGCGTGGCAGGCCTCGCCGTAATCGCACTGCTATCGAGCACCTTTTCCGCCGATGCCCAAGGCTTCAATTGGCCCTGGGAAGAGCCCCCGCCGCGCCCGCGCGAACAACTCCGCCCCCCGCCGCCCGCTCAAATCCCAGCGCCGATCCCCTCCGCGCCCATGTCCCCGCCCCAGGGTGGCGGTGCGCAGTGGATGAGCCGCAGCCCGATCTGCACCCAGCTCGAACAGCGCCTCGTCGCTGAAAACCAAAAGGGCGCGCAAACGCGCGACGCCCTGCCCAAAATCGAAGCCGAATTGCGCCAGGTGGAGCAAGTCTCGCAGCAGAGTCAGCGCCAGCTGGAAAAATCCGACTGCTACGAATACTTCCTGTTTTCCAAGACCCTGCGCGCAACCAAGCAGTGCCGCGACCTCGCCGTTCAGGGTGAAAATGCCAAGCGCCGCGCCAACGACCTCGAAACCCAGCGCGCCCAGGTGATGGGCTCAAGCGGTCGCTCCTACGTTGATGACATCGTGCGCGAACTTGCCCGCAACAATTGCGGTGCCAACTACCAGCAGGAAGCCAGCCGGGGTGCTCCCTTCGGCGGCGGCGTCTGGAACGATGGCGAAAGCGCGGCTGGCGGCGGCGGCTTTGGCAGCTCGCAATACGCCACCTTCCGCACCGTCTGCGTCCGCCTGTGCGACGGCTATTACTTCCCCGTCAGCTTCTCGACGCTGCCCAGCCATTTCCAGCAGGACGCCGACGTCTGCCAGTCCAAATGCGCGGCTCCTGTCGAACTGTACTACCACCCCAATCCGGGCGGCGCCATGGAACAGGCCATGAGCCTCAAAGCCCAAGAACCTTATACCCGCCTCAAGACGGCTTTCCGCTACCGCAAGGAATACGTGCAGGGCTGCTCCTGCAAAGAGGCGGAATACCTCCCCCCCGCTGGCACGGCACCGCTGCCGATCTCCCCGGCAGCCGTCGATCGCCGCGCCGAAAGTCTCCCTTGGGAGAAATCCACCACAACCACCACCCCGACACAACGCTAAGCGAGCGCAGAGCCCTGCGCCTGAGGCCGCCGCACCCTCAAAGACCGCGCCCCTGTCTGCATCAAACCTAAAGTCGTAGCCCGCCGGTTGCTAATCCTGTTGCCATGTCTGGACGCTGCCTCTTAGCTCTGGAGCCGGTTTTTGTGGCAGGCTATGCTCCAATCAACAAGGCAGCACGCCAGCCCGGGGCAAGGAAACACCGCCATGACGACGACAAACAACCCCTACCTCCAAGGCCTCGACCAGAACGCGGCCAACTACGTCCCGCTGACGCCGCTCACCTACCTGGAACGCGCAGCCAGCGTCTGGCCAGACCGCATCGCCGTGATTCATGGCCCGATCCGCCGCACGTGGGCTGAGACCGCCAGCCGCGCGCGCGCCCTCGCGTCCGCCCTTTTGCGGCTCGGCATCATGCCCGGCGAGACGGTCGCCATCTTGGCCGCCAACACCCCCGAACTGTTCGAAGCCCATTTCGGCGTCCCGCTGATGGGAGGCGCATTGAACGCCATCAACACCCGCCTCGACGCCGAAGCCATCGCCTTCATCCTCTCTCACGGCCAGTCCCGCATCCTCATCACTGACCGCGAGTTCTCTGCCGTCGCCAAAGCAGCCGTCGAGGCCCTCGGTCGTCCCATCGCCGTCGTCGACATCGACGACCCCCAGCACACCGGTGGCACCCTGATCGGCCACATCGACTACGAAGCCCTGCTCCAAACCGGCGACCCCGAGCATCCCTGGACCTACCCCGCCAACGAGTGGCAGCCGATCGCCTTGAACTACACGTCCGGCACGACCGGCAACCCCAAGGGTGTCGTCACCCATCACCGCGGCGCATACCTGAACGCGGTCTCGAACGCCTTGCAATGGCACATGGGCGACCGACCCGTGTACCTGTGGACGTTGCCGATGTTCCATTGCAACGGCTGGTGCTTCCCCTGGACACTCGCCATCATGGCTGGCACCAGCGTCTGCCTGCGTGCCGTCCGCGTCGAGCCCTTGCTCGATCTCATCGCGCGCGAGAAAGTCGACCACTTCTGCGGCGCACCGATTGTGCTCAACACGATCAACAACGCCCCAGCCGAGCTGAAGGCCCCCATCAAACACAAGGTCAAGGTCATGGTCGCAGGTGCGGCCCCTCCGGCTGTCGTCATCGCTGGCATGGAGCGCATGGGCTGGGACGTCACCCACGTCTACGGCCTCACCGAGTGCTATGGCCCCACGGTCGTCAACGTCTGGCACGACAAATGGAACGAGCTCGACATCGACGCCAAGGCGACCATCAAGGCCCGCCAGGGCGTCCGCAACCCGATGCTTGAAGCGATCATGGTCGCCGATCCGGGCACCCTTGCGCCCGTGCCCAAAGATGGCAAGACGATGGGCGAGATCTTCATGCGCGGCAACAACATCATGAGCGGCTATCTCAAAAACCCGACAGCAACGAAGGAAGCCTTCGAAGGCGGCTGGTTCCACACCGGCGACCTCGCCGTCTGGCATCCCGACGGCTATGTCGAAATCCGCGACCGCTCCAAGGACATCATCATTTCTGGCGGCGAAAACATCTCGACCATCGAAGTCGAAGGTGTCCTCTACAGCCATCCCGACGTGCTGGAGGCCGCGGTGGTCGCCCGCCCCGACGAGAAATGGGGTGAAACCCCCTGCGCCTTCGTGACCCTCAAGCCCGGCGCGACGGCCACCGAAGCCGAAATCATTGCCTACACCAAAAAGCATCTGGCCGGCTTCAAAACCCCCAAAACCGTCGTCTTCGCTCCACTACCCAAAACCTCGACGGGTAAAATCCAAAAATTCGTCCTCCGCGATCAAGCCCGCGCCTTGAACAAGTAACTTACTTTCGTCATGGCCGCGTAGGCGGCCACCCACGACAAACCAAAGCCGGGACGACGCAAAGGTGTGGTTATGACCGCCCAACACTGCACCTCTCGCGTCTTACGCCCATTGAGCTGTCGTGGGTGGCCGCCTGCGCGGCCATGACGTTGAATTTGAAAAACGATCCTCGAGCCTCAGCTTGAGAACAAAAGCACTCTATTTCGTTTGGAGCCCCCCCGTGAAGTACACCCCCCCTCTGCGCGACATCCGCTTCACGCTGAACGAGATCGCCAAGTTCCCAACCGTTTCGGCCCTGCCCGGCTACGAAGACGCCACCAACGATGTCGCCGACTCTGTTCTGGCTGAAGCCGCCAACATTGCCGAACACACCCTCGCGCCACTGAACCGCGCGGGCGACAAAATCGGCTCCAAACTCGTGGACGGCAAAGTCGTCACGCCGCAAGGCTGGGATACCGCATGGCGCACCCTCGTCGATGGCGGCTGGAACGGCGTATCCTGCTCGCCCGATTACGGCGGCATGGGCCTGCCTCACGTACTGGAACTGGCTGTCAGCGAAATGTGGCAATCGGCCAACCTCGCTTTCGCCCTCTGCCCGATGCTGACCCAAGGGGCAGTCAACGCCGTGGCGCTCTACGGCTCGGACCGCCAGAAAGCACTCTATTTGCCTAAGATGGTTTCGGGCGACTGGACGGGCACCATGAACCTGACCGAACCCCAGGCCGGTTCCGACCTTGCCGCCGTCCGCACCCGAGCACTGCGCGAAGGCGAAGGCTACCTGCTTTCGGGTCAGAAAATCTACATCACCTACGGCGATCATGAACTGACCACCAACATCATCCACCTCGTCCTCGCCCGCCTGCCCGATGCGCCGGTCGGCGTCAAAGGCATCTCGCTCTTCATCGTGCCCAAATATACGATTGACGAGGCAGGCAACATCACCGGCCGCAACGACGTCGCCTGTGCCTCGCTCGAACATAAAATGGGCATCCACGGCAGCCCGACCGCCGTCATGATTTTCGGCGAGAAAGGCGGCGCCTATGCCGAATTGATCGGCGAGCCCAATCGGGGCCTTGAATACATGTTCGCGATGATGAACCACGCCCGCCTGAACGTTGGCCTGCAGGGTCTGTCGATTGCCGAACGCGCCTATCAACGAGCCCGCGATTTTGCCCGCCAGCGCATCCAGGGCCAGCCGCTCGGCTACAACGGTCCAGGCACCGGTGCGATTGTCCACCACCCCGATGTCCGCCGCATGCTGCTCTCCATGAAATCGCGCATCGAAGCCATGCGCGGCCTGCTCTACGAGGTTGCCGCCGCCTCCGACATCGCCCTCCACGCAGCCGACCCCACCGTTCGCGAGACCGCCCAGCGCAAGGTCGATGTCCTCACCCCGATCGCCAAAGGCTGGTGCACCGAAACCGGCGTCGATGTCGCCTCCCTTGCCGTCCAGGTTCATGGCGGCATGGGCTACATCGAGGAAACCGGCGCGTCCCAGCATCTGCGCGACGCCCGTATCACGACCATTTACGAAGGCACCACCGGCATTCAGGCCAACGACCTCGTCGGTCGCAAGCTGATCCGCGATAAGGGTCGGGCCATGGGCGAACTGCTCGCCTCCATCGACGCGACCGCCAAAACGCTCCAGGCGGCAACGCCCGAACTGGCAGCCATCGGCCGCGCTCTGGAGGCAGCCTCGTCCGACGCCCGCTCAACGACAGCAACCCTGCTCGGCATTAACGAACCCCGCCTGCAGTTTGCCGCAGCCGTCCCCTACCTCAACCTGATGGGCATCCTGACGGGCGCAGACGTCATGGCACGCGGCGCAATCGCGGCCCACGGACTGGCTCAATTTGGCGACGCTGATGGCTATTACGCTTCAAAACTTGCGCTGGCCCAGTTCTACGCAGCCCACGTCCTGCCCCAAGCCGTCGGCTACGCCCTCGAAGTCGTCGGCGGCAGCTCCAGCGTCTTCGCCGTCGCAGAGGCGCATTTGTAAGCGGCCCAACGTCTGACCCGTAGGGCGCAATAGCGCAGCGTATTGCGCCGACCGCGTGAACTTCTGGTCCCCTTGTAACTTGGAATCCCGCGACTCGGATATTGTTCGAGTTGCGGTGACGGGCGGGTGTCCGAAAGTCCCTGGGTCTTCAAAGACCGTGGGAGAGCTTGGTGCCCCGCTCGTCTTTCCATCGA
>Ga0247836_1001173_pt1 | contig 43832 bp, 35 predicted proteins | sample LaCruzMarch2015__4_FD_187116 | JGI IMG/M metagenome (GOLD analysis project Ga0247836, IMG submission 187116) | Freshwater microbial communities from meromictic Lake La Cruz, Castile-La Mancha, Spain - LaCruzMarch2015_14m | ecosystem: Environmental > Aquatic > Freshwater > Lake | place: Spain... | reverse complement strand
GTCAAAAAACAATTACATCATTGAAATAGGTTTAATGGTACCGAATATTACAAATTTTATTTCACTCCTTTTTGTTGAGAGTATATTTTGTTAACAGTTTTAGTTACGTTATTAATGTGTTTTCTTTATGCCTTTTTATACGCCTTTATAAACTTTTTGGAGTTTATTTCACTCTGTCTGGTCTAAAATAATTAATTGAATATTAGTTTTTTATGTTTTTATTAATCGAAATATAAACGTTTTTATTAAAAAAGAGCAGTTTATTTCACTCTTTTTGGCGTATAAAATATTTAGTACCTTTTAGTACTCCTTCACTTTCTAATACCCCTTTAAAACACATAGCTTTCAATGCTTTTTGAATTACATTTTTAGATATTTCCTCTCCAATTCTAATATGAATATCTCTTACAGGTGTTGGTCCATAAATTTTTACATCCTGATAAATTAATTCTTCCAAACGATGGTTTTCAATCCTCTTCAGATTGGTTATGCCTTTAAAATTTACTTTTTTCAAAAATTCGGGATTCACTAAATATTCAGTAGCTTTAGTTTTGCCTTTTGTATTAACTAATTCCAATTCAGTTAGTTTGCCTAACCAGTTGGTTACCACATTGGGCGTGTCTGGTAAATTAAGTTCTTTAGAAAACTGAATTGCAGAAATGGAATTGTGTTGTGCAATTAATCCTAGAGAAATTAATTCTTTAGAATTTAACTGAAATTCTTCGTTAGCTCTGTTGATTAATGAAACTATTTCTGTTTTAGAGATTCGTTTGTGAATCGTGAATTGCACAAAATCATCACCTTGATAAGGGATTGGAATGTGCTTTGCATTTGATAGCAAAACTTGGTACATTCTGTCGATACCCGATCCTTCTTTATCCATTAAATGTAAATCATAAAAGACTTGGGCTAAATAGGGATTACGTCTTACGTTTTTATGAAGAACGTTGGCAGCTGTTACTCCAATTGGAAAAAGTCCCGGATTCACAACTTCTAAACGGTCGGTAAATAAGTTGATAAAAATGTCACCTCTTGTAGTATATGGACGATGCACCAAGGCATTAGCCATTAACTCACGAATCACTTCCTCCTCGTAATTAGGTACAAATTTTCTAAACATACCGTCAGCTACATCAATACCTTCTTTCCAATCAGGAATTTGAGTCCAAATTGCTTCAATCAATTCTTTTGGATTTAGAGAATGGTCTTCCCACATTATTTTATTGACTTTTTGCTCTTTTTCATCAAATTTCAAAAAATGAATGGTGGGAGAATAAAGTAATTTAGCCCTGTCATTTCTTTTACCCAACCAAAGCACGCCTAAGTTTGTCAGAAAACCTTCTTCTGCAAAAAAATAATGATCTAATAATTCATCATCGTTTTTTTGCTTTACGTTGGCAGATGTTCTGGTAGAATTTTTTAGGTCTTTTTTAAATTTTAAAAATTTTGCTATATCTATTTCTGAAATTGGAATTTTTGTTTTTTTCGTTTCCCAAATAAAGGATGGTTTATCGGAAAACAAACGACTAAGTTCATCAGGTAAAAGTGGAACGCAAGTGTCATCACTTCTAAAATAATATTTTCCATCTGTTGTGGCAGCAATTGTTGATGCACTAAATAAAACATCTAACTCAATATATTCACCACCATTTTCTGCTGTTTTAATAATTGCATTTACACCAACATTAACCGAGTTTTCGGCAATTTTCTTTTTTATTTTGAAGGGTAAATCTGATTCAATTTTTTGGTTTAATGGCGGTGTATTATCGCCATCAGCAATTCCAATAAGAATGGCTCCTCCTCGGCTATTTGCAAAACAAACACAGTCTTTTGAAAGTTCTTTCCAATTTGCTGTTCTACCGATAACAGTGTCTAACCTCTTTTTTTCTATGTATTGGTTTTCTTTCATTTTACTTCAAATATTTTACAAACATCAGCAAACGATTTTAAATCTTTTTTTACTTCGCCCCATTTTTCTTATTTTAAATACACTGGTGTATAGGTATATACTTTCTGTGCTTTATTGATATAATTACACCAAATAGCAAGACGTTGTATTTTTCTTATGTCTTTTAAGTCTTCACGACCTTTGGTTTCTACAATAAAGAATATATTTTAAGTAGTCTTGACAAAAAAAATCAGGAAAAAACGTAGCAATATTTGCATTTTCCATTTGGTATTTTACACTAAAGTTTACACCTCCTTCACCAAAAGTATTTTTTGCAAATGAAACGACATCATTTAACCTACTTTCGCAGAAAGAAGAAAATGCTACTTCAAAACGATTGTCGCCTATTATTTTATTGAAAACCGATTTTTTAGGTATAATGAAAGGTTGGTTTTCTGCAACCTTTGGTCTTGTTAGTTTCAGCGAAATAAAGTTTTTTACTTCTGCTGTTCCTCTATCAGTAACTGCTAATTCGTCAATTTGGCTTTGTGTCGATGCCCAGCTTTCATTCGATGTCAATATTTTAAACGAGTCCGATAATTTCATTTACTTATTTTCTTTCGTTTCAAAATTAATATTTATGTCGGTTCGTTGGCTAAAAAATGTGCCACTTGTGCTGCTGGTAAAGAATTTTAAAATATTTTGTGCGGTGGGAAAAATAAAAAACATTGTGCCAGCTTGAGTGTCGGCTTAATAGCTGTCCAGTTTGAATATGTTCGATATGGTGGTCACCTGTCAAAATGGTTTGTCTTTTTTTTAATGTTTAGATTTTGGTCGGTCTGTCATCTTGTGAACAGTCGTCCTATAATTACCATATAACGTTCTCGCGCTACAGCGGGTTTGGGACTAAATTAATCTTATTCTTCGGATTTGCCAAATTATTCCAAATACAAAACCAACTTTCCATTAAGCCAATTACCCAAATCCGTTGTAGCATGTGTTACCTGATGTTTTTTTTCTTTTCTATTCTCCTTGGTTTTTCCGTTTTTTCTTTTAAATTTGTAACCATTGTGTAAGGTTAAATAATTTGGTTATGAATGAATATATGACACTTTCAGAAACTTCTGAATATATTGGAAAAAGTAAGGAAACTTTGAGGCGTTGGGATAAAGAAGGTAAATTATCTGCCGTACGTGAGCCAATGAGCAATTATCGAGTTTACAGAAAAACTGATGTTGATACTTTATTTGCAGATTTTTTGGATGAAAATATTCAAGAAACAATTTCAAATTATGTTGAGCCTCAATATGAATATACTGTTTTAGAACTTTTCGCTGGAGCTGGTGGTTTAGCTGTTGGAATGGAAAAAGCGGGTTTAAAGTGCGTAGCTTTAAATGAAATTGATAAATGGGCTTGTCAAACGTTAAGAAAAAATAGGCCAAATTGGAATGTTTTGGAAGGCGACATAAAAACTCATAGTTTTACGGATTATGAAAATAAAGTTGACATTGTAACTGGTGGTTTTCCTTGTCAAGCATTTAGTTATGCTGGAAAAAAATTAGGTTTAGCAGATGCAAGAGGAACTTTGTTTTATGAGTTCGCAAGAGTTGTAAAAGAAGTAAATCCTCCAATTTGTATTGGTGAAAATGTTCGCGGTTTATTAAGCCACGAAAACGGTAAAACTTTACAAGGAATGATTTCAATTTTGGATGAAATCGGTTATGACGTTGTTCCTGTACAAGTTCTAAAAGCGATTAATTTTAATGTTCCTCAAAAGAGAGAAAGATTGATTTTAGTTGGAATTAGAAAAGATATTGATTTAAAGTATGAATATCCGAAACCTTATAAGAAAATATTTAATCTAGAGGATGCTTTAAAAAAAGGAGATTTGTTTGATTGCGATGTTCCAAAATCAGCTGGTTCAAAATATCCAAAAAGTAAAATAGATGTTTTAGACTTAGTTCCGCCAAAAGGTTATTGGAGAGATTTACCTATAGATATTCAAAAAGAATTTATGGGAGGAAGTATTCATCTTGGTGGTGGAAAAACAGGAATTGCAAGAAGAATAGGGTGGGATGAACCTTGTTTAACTTTGACTTGTAGTCCTGCTCAAAAGCAAACTGAAAGATGTCATCCCGAGGAAACTCGACCTTTCACAGTTAGAGAATATGCGAGAATTCAAACTTTTCCTGATGAATGGAAATTTGAAGGTTCTATTGCTCAACAATATAAACAAATTGGGAATGCTGTTCCTGTAAATTTAGGTAAAGAAGTTGGCTATTCAATTATTAAGTTTTTGAATAGTTATTATTCTAGTTTAAAAATGAAATAAAGGAGAATTTCTAATTTCTTCTGTTAGTTTATCGCAACCTTTAGTTATAAAGTCCTTTGTATCAAGACTATTTATGCATTCTTGAAGTGAAGCTACTAAACCATTGTAAAAATCTGGAAATCCCGTTATCCTATGCCAAAAATCCTGACCGATTATTACAGGATGAAACTTGTCTATTTCTTTATAATGCATACTTAATTCAGTAATTTCACCATATAAAACACCTACTATAAAATCTGTATTATTTATGTTTTTAAGTGCTTGATTTGTTCTTGCTAATTGAATGGTATTAGTGAATTTTTTTATTAGAGGCTTTATATCTTCAGAATTTATAGTGTTTGGTCCCGATTTTAATTGACACCATTTTTTTCTATTATCTATTTTGTCAATAAATTCAATATCCATTCCAGAAATTAATGACCCATCAGCGATTTGAAGTTGAACAAACATATTCTGAATTCTAGTTCCGAATGATGTGTTTATTGATGTTCCTAAAACTCTTGGATAGAAAAGTGCTTTTGCTACTCCTTCTGGACTATATTTGCCTTCTAAAACTTTAGATAAATATTTAACAACAATTGGATTTATGTTGTACGATTTAAGTCTAGAATGAATTATAAGTGATGCATTTATGTGATTTTCAAATATGTATTTCTCGAAGTATTTTACAATCTCACTTAAAAGTTCCTTTTCTGTTCTATTTGGCATTTGAAATTCAAAATTAATTAAAGTACTAAGATACTATTTTTATTTGAATTTTTAGAGATGTAAATTCTCCGATTTTGATGTAAAATATCAGGTAACTCTCTTTTACCCGAAACAAACTTTCGCCCTTATACCCATTTTGGCATGTATTAGCGAAGGTTTATTTCTTTTTTCATCTAAACATAAATACTATTTTTTTGTAAAATATGGAAAGAGGTTTAAGAGGTGTATTCTATCTTTTAGGTTTTGAAAGTGAAAAATAATAAGACAACGACATAAAAATTAAAACTTATTATTAGGTATAACATAATGACTAACTATTCTTTCCGTCATCATATTGATGATCCTCTTGTTCATTTCTTTTTGAAAGGTTAGATATTCATCCAATTCATTCTTACTTAATTGGCCTATGACCATGCCGATTAATTGATTCTTAAAGGGTATATCTCTTTTTAAATTTATGTTTAGCCATTGAAATGGATCCTTTTCTTTTACCTTTTCCCAGGTGACATTTCTGCTTTTAAGAAACTCTTGTGCCAGGGTGATGATAAGTTCATGTTGTAATTTTAAAATAGGTCTTAAGATTTCATTTTGAAAAATTTCTTCTTCTGAATTTGCTATTTTTAATGACAACAATGGCCTTGGTTTTAGTTCCATAAAAATAAATTTGGTAAATTTGAAAAGAGGGTTTATTGATAATTTAACCATTTAAATAATAGGTATATGCGTTTTTCAACCTTTTTGTTCATTCTCGTCCTCTCGACCCTTCACGGCCATCATTGGATGGGAATTACTATTTAAAAAGCGTAAAAATGAGAAAACAAAAAGCAAAAATGAAAGTAGGATTTCTATAATCAAGAATTTCTCCCAACCAATAAGGGAGAAAACTAACCAGAGCAAGCCTATAATGGTCAGAACCCCCATAAGCAGGAATAGATTTTAATGATATATCCAATAGTCATTTCCTAATTTCAATTCATTATTCTTTCTGGCTTTTACGTACTTTCGCCAGAAAAATCCTAACAAAACGATAAAACCAATCATAGGGATATAGTCTATAAACCATATTCATATTTGATATTCCCTAAGAAAAAATTCGCTTTGTTTGGGCGAAAAAGGTCGATCATTAGTGCCATGCTGAGTAAAAAGCCCAAACCAGGAGAAATTAGAAATACACTTTCTAGAATATTATTTACTTTTATAATCTTAGGCCACTACCTATTTCAAAGATTCGGTTTGTATTTTCCAAATTAGGCACAACCTCCAAGGCTAAGTGACGGGTGAAGCGATAGCGAAATCTGTTCATCATAGCCAATGTTAAGATCATAGCCTTTCTTATTCACTTAACAATAGCTTTTGGTTGTCTAATTCAACTGTAAAGTTCACTTTTGCTTGTAGTGCATCAAACACCCTTAAGATTGTTGAGAATCTTGCATTAGTTGTTGAGTTTTCGATTTTTGCAATTTGTGATTTTTGCACACCCACAAGTTCACCAAGTTGCTCTTGCGTCAAATGCTTAGCTTTTCTTGCTTTCCTTATAGCATCACCAATCAATTCAAGTCGAAGCTCTTGTTCAAAAAGTTCACGTTTTGGTGTTCCTGGTTTGCCAATATATAGATCTGTCAACTCTTCTAAACTATATGTTTTCATTTCTTATTTGTTTTTAAGTACTCTTCTCTTAATTGTTTGGCTTTATTGATTTCTTTTTTTGGCGTTTTATCTGTTTTCTTGGTAATTCCATGTGTTGCTATTATTATTGATTTCTCGGTTTCATCCCAAAATGCAAATAATCTATAAGCACTTTTGTTATACAATGTTCTGAACTCCCAGATTTCATCGTCAAGTTTCTTGAGAAGTTCTTCATCTTTGGATATTTTAGATTTCCAGATATTGTAAAAAATCTTATCTCTAGGTTTTTCATCTAGAGAGTCTAAAAACTTTTTGGCTTCTTCTAGAAATTTGACCTTAAACATTCATGATTATTTACCAACAGGACAAATATAATAGTTTCTTTATTGGGACACAAATTTATATTAAGGGTCTTTTCTCTTTTGGTCGATCTTTACGGTTTCGCGCCAGGCGAAGGTGGCGATTTTCATCACAAATGTGTCTGCGGAGCACTGAACCGCCACTTTTGCAAAATCCGTGTTAGCGGTTCGGTGTTTTTTCCTTCGTCAATATTTTATAAAAACTCTCAGGTAAAAATATATTTTCAATGTTTTTGTCAATTGCTTTATTAAATAAACGTGCAATTTGTTCAACTGTAAAACCTGCAATACCAGAAACAATCTCAGTCACTAAGAATTTTAAGTTAGGTTTTGAAAGTGAAAAATAATAAGACAGCGACATAAAAATTAAAATTTGTTAATAGGTATAACATAATGACTAACTATCCTTTCCGTCATCATATTGATGATTCTCTTGTTCATTTCCTTTTGAAAAGTTAGATATTCATCCAATTCATTCTTACTGAATTGGCCTATGACCATGCCGATTAATTGATTCTTAATTGGTATATCTCTTTTTATATTTAGGTTTAACCATTGAAATGGATCCTTTTCTTTTACCTTTTCCCAAGTGACATTCCTGCTTCTAAGAAATTCTTGTGCCAGGGTGATTATAAGGTCATGTTGTAATTTTAAAATAGGTCTTAAGATTTCATTTTGAAAAATTTCTTCTTTTGAATTTGCTTTACTTAAAAATAATTCTGGCCTTGATTTAGCTTCCATGTAGATAAATTTGTAAATTTGGAAAAGAGGGTTTATTGATAATTTAACCATGTAAATAATAGGTATATGCGTTTTTCATCCTTTTTGTTCATTCTCGTTTTTCAAAGCCATTTAATTTTTGCTCAAATACCAGCCTTTCCAGGTGCGGAAGGATTTGGTTCAACAACTACAACAGGAGGAAGAGGGGGTAATGTTTACTATGTTTCAAATCTGAATTGTTCAGGTCCGGGATCACTGAATGATGCGCTAAAGAAGCCAGGACCAAAGTATATTTTGTTTTCCGTAAGTGGCATCATCGATTGTGCTGCGGAAATAGAATGGGGCGATTGCTATATTGCCGGTCAAACTTCACCGGGAGGTATCATTGTTAGAGGCATTTTAATAGATGATTTTTATGAGCCCTCTGGTAAGGCACAAAATATCATTATCAGGCATCTTAACTCCCGGCCGGGTATTCCGGAATTAAGGCCTGGTAAAGGTTGGGTTTTGGATGATGCCTTGCGTATCGACGGAGCAAAAGATGTAGTAATTGATCATTGTTCCTTTGCAAATGCCATAGATGAATGTATTCAATTATCGAGAAGTTCGCGCGTCACCATATCAAATTCCATGCTTGCTGAAACCTTAGGTGGACATTTTGATTTGGGCGGAATGTTAATTAATTATTCAACAGCAGCTCATCCTAAAGATAGTATTTCCTTGCACCATAATCTATGGAACAGGATTGGTGGTAGAATGCCTGAAATAAGTTGTGAGGAAAGTGGTGAAAAACCTGGAGATAGAACCTGTCTTACCCGACCTTTCCGATTCGAATTTTCAAATAATTTACTCTGGGATCCAAATATTCAGATTTACTATGGCCCGGGTTTTAGTCCGGCCAATACTACCTCTTTCCATGATATTTATGCCAATTTTGTCTCTAATCACGCCTTTTCAAGACCAGGTTACTGCGGTGGTTTTTTTAATTTTGATCTATTGGCAAATAAAAATAATCAGTTTTATACCGCTGGAAATTCCATGGCCAGATATCCCAATTATTCCGATTATCAACTATTTTACTGTTGTAATGATTTCTGCCAGTATAATCCAAACACGGAAAATGGTTCGGCCACCCGTAAATCAACCCGTTTTTCTTATCCTTCCATTACCTATACGCCCGCAAATCAGTTGAGAAATTATATGGTCGAACAGGTTGGTGCTTTTAACGGAATTAGCTCGGGGCGCCGTGATCCTATGAATAAAAGATTGTTAAATGCTTTGAGGAATAATGTAATTGATACAAAACCCGTTGATGGGGTGGACTATTATAAAGATGCATTTGTTCTTGATTTTTCCGGGCAACCAGCTTCACCAAAAGATACAGATGTTGATGGGATGCCCGATGCGTGGGAATTAAAATATGGTCTCGATGTCAATAAACCAGACCATAATGGGACACAACTTTCTAATCAAATAACGGGTGTTTCAGGTTATACTAATTTAGAATGCTATCTAAATGAGTTATCTAAACAAATGATAACAGGTACTACTACGCCCGTAAATGAAATCAAGGAGCAAAAACCCCAAATCACCTATATGGGTGAAGGTCATTTTAAAATAGTTTTTACAGAATCTAAAGGAGAAAATTATACGGCAAGTCTGACAGATATGTCCGGCAGATTATTGTTACAATTTCCTATTGAAAACGGTTATGGAGAGGGATTTAAAAAAGATTTGGATAAAGGAATATATATTATTAATATAAGTAATGTGAAATACAGGTTCGCTGAAAAATTAATTATTTTTTAATAATAAATAGTTTATAAATTTGGTTTTAATTTCGAAATAAATTTTTTATCCAAAAAACAACGTGTTTATGAAAATTAAATTCTTTCTTTTATCCCTTTTATTTTCAGTATCAGCCTTTGCTCAAAAGGATTACCTGACCTTTTATATTGAAAATAATACAACAACCGATCTCTATGGCATTTATGTTACAGGTACTGATAGCGATTCCTGGGGAGAGGATATTTTACCAGATGATATTTTTGAAGCTGGGACAACCTTGACGGTTACGATACCCATAAATAAATCAACGCTCTGCGAACAAGATATTCAAATCACCTTTTCAGAAAATGATAAAAATCCATTGGTTTTTGAAAATATTGATTTTTGCTCCTTAGATAAAATGATTTTAACCCAAAAGGGTAAAACAATTTATTATACGTTGGATGTCTTGGAAGAACTAACTTTTGAAATTGAAAATAATACAAAAACAAGTATGTATGGGGTTTTTGTAAATGGTTCAAAAGAAAGTACCTGGGGGGAGGATATTTTACCAGATGATACGTTTGAAGCGGGAACGGTTGTTACCGTAACTATACCTATTCTTGGAGGTACCACTTGTAAGCAGGATATTATGATTACCTTCTCGGAAGATGATGATAATCCGCTTATTTTTACTAAAATTGATTTCTGTAGGTTGACTAAAATGATATTGACAGAAAGTAAAGGTAAAATATTTTACACCCTGGAATAACTAGCGTAAGGAAATGATTTGATGGATAACTAATAAATTTAGAAAGATGAAGTTCAACTTTTCAAAGGGTTTATTCCTTATTTTTCTGTTGTTTTCTTGTCAACTTTTTAGTCAGGGAACACAAATCTGGTCAGAGGAACCACCAGATAATATCAAAGACCTCAAGTTCATGACTCCAACAGAACTTAATCAGCAATTTTCAGCTTCTCAAAAAACCCCTGCATTTGCAGCCGTTCTGAATGGTTTACAGAAAAGAGGATTTGTGAAACTGAATATGAATGAGGGAAACTGGGGTTTCACTGGGGAGTATAAAATGGAAAACGGCGTTTATACAAAATCCAAATTTTTAGCTTTTGACTTTTATAATCCTAAAGCTGGAAAAGGGGGGCAAGGGGCATCCATTATTATGCGACAGGTGGGAACATCCACTTATACTGCTTATATCATTTTCCCAGAAGGTGATGTGAGTACCGAAGAGGCATTTACCAAAGGAGAAGAATGGTATGCTGATGCTCAAAACAATCTGCAACCAGCAAAAAGCTGGATTCGTTGCTTCTGGCGGGAAGTAAAAAAGGATTGTGCTTCCAGATGTCTTATTCGTGTAGCTGTTTGTACCGCACTGAATGCTGCGTTAGGGGTGGCTACAGGAGGTGTTAGTTTCTCGGCTGCAGTAGCAATTTTTGCAAGTTGTGCAGGCGATTATTGTGCTCCATGTCTGGCCAGGCAAGCCCTTCAATGCTTTTAGATATACTAATGTTTTACTTCTTAAACAAAAAGGAGGCGAATAATGATTTTTATTCGCCTCCTTTTTTTACTACAACACTTGGTAGATGGTTTTATCCTCGTTCTGTCGTCGACTATTTTAGGTTGTTTTTTATCTTAACCTGTTGAATAACCAGATTCCCCACTTTTTTACCCTGTTTTACGCCCTCTTCAATCGCTTGCCTGTAATGAATGCCGCCGTAAAGCCTGCTTAAAGATGCCTCATTTCCAGCATGTCGAAAAGAGGTAAAAGATCGCTCTGGAAGTCCATATTCTACTTCAGAGGTATCTCTGAATGCAAAATTATCACCATACAAATGGGTTAATACTTCTGCCGATGCATTGGAAATTACGCTATGCCCGCTGGTATATTCTGGAAAAGGGGGCGTTTGAAGAAGGGGTACCCAGTCTTCGTCAACATATTTGTTTATGACCGTTTCGGGTCGAATGACAACACTTCGCCATTTTTCATCCCAGCAACTTATAAATCCATCGAATAAGGAAATGGAAACCATTGTATAAGCAGCCACAGTTTCCATGAAGCCAGCCTTCGCTTTCTGTGTCGTAATGCCTGTTATGCCCATCCAATGTCCACCCGGGGTAATTTTCTTGGTGGCAAACATGGCATGACCCTGAACATGCGAAACATAAGGGTTACAATCCCAAAATTTTGCAATGCTAAGAGATTCTTCCTTTAAGTTCTGACCTGTTTCATAAACTTCCATCACTTGTTTATAAAAAGGACTTCCCTTCGTCATATCAAATTTGTGTGCCGGGGCAGGTTTGAACTGACTGGCAGAATCTAATACAAAAGGACGGATTTTATTCCAATGGGGTTCAATTCCCTCCATATAATCGGGAGGAGTGGGTTTCCAATAGGCATCATCCTGCCTTATGGTATATTTGGGCATTGAGCGGGTTTGTTTGTAATTATCTTTCGCAGCCCATGTCAATATGTGTTCAGCTACTTTCTCTCCATAAGCTAATGATGGCAAATATATTTCCTCGGGCACGCTGCCTTTTTTAAAATCAGCATAAAGGTTTTCTCTGAATGCGTCCATCTTTTCCTCAGAAAAAATAAGTGCTTTACCAACGGTTAAAAAAGCATGGATGGCAGCGAGATGAATGTCAATTTGTTTTGTCGTATCAGGTGCTGGAATGGGGGTTAATTCATTCAGTTGATTAGCTAAAGATTGATATTCAGGATATCCGAGAACTAAAACCTCGTAGGCAGCAATATTTGAATAGGCATAAATTCTACTTGCAATTGGGGGAGAAAATATATCGTGAACAATGATATCCGTCAATTGCTTTAAGGAATTATGGTAATATTGCGGATTATCAATTTCCGAGGTATAAGTCGTTGATTCGGTTTTGCATGACCATATTGCCAGGCAAAGTAAACTGATGACACCCGTTCTTTTTATCATTATGGTAGACATGATGGTTTTATTTTTTAGGATTCAATTTGTAAAGTAACGCTTTATCGTCATTCAATCCAATGATTAAATGCATAGTGCGCTGAAGATTCAGTTTTTTTATATCGCGTATTTGTCCAGAAATATTGAGTCCACTCTTTTCAGCACTTAGCGGCGAGAAATTTGCACCGCCTTTCCCTAAAAGGACCAGCCCTCTGCCCGCGTCATAAGTTCCAAAATACGGTGCAGTTTCCTCATTATTTCCTCCAGTAATCAAATCTGGTAAGTTGTCCCCATTGATGTCAGTAGCCAAAATGGAATAAATAGGGGTGAATTGTGCTTCTTTAGGTAGTTTTTTAATGTTAAAATTGAAATTCCCCATGTTTTCAAGCGAAATACTGCTAAAAAGGGTGACTTCTAGTCTATTACTTTTTCTGAGCATTTCTGCTCCTAATATCTGTGAAATGGTCTTCCCGGCAAAATCTTCATGCTTGACAAACTTTTTCTTTAAACTCGGTATTTGTTTGATCAGTTCGTCTCTGCTATGTATTGGAAAAATACCCTTTTTACTTTGATAGGCGATGAGCGGGTCTAAAGTGCCGTTATTGTCAAAGTCACTGACATACAAATACATGGGAAATTCTTTGGAAGGTTGGTGCCTCGTATTCTCCCCTTGATTTCCCAAAATAACATCGTTGTCACCGTCATTATCTACATCAGCAATCTCTATGGTTTGCCACCACCCTGAAGTATTTTCTAACGAGGTATTCTTTATTTCATTTAGAATGCCTTGCTCATTTTTAAAAATTCGTACGGGCATCCACTCCCCAACAATCAACAGGTCGAGCCAGTTATCTCCGTCTAAATCTACCCATTTTGCATCAGTAACCATACCAGATACGTCAAACCCTTTTTTCCCAGATAAAGAGGAAAAATAACCCTTCCCGTCATTTATAAGCAGGTAACTTTTCGGGGAAATACCGTATTTACCGGAAATGAAATGATTTCCAATAAACAAATCTTCGTCCCCATCCTTATCAAAATCAGCCGAGGTAATGGCTCCGGTATGTTGGAAAAAGGCAGGTAATCGGAAACTTTCATCTTTAAAATTTCCTTTTCCATCATTAATGAGCAATCTGTCCCTTAAGTTTTTATGTCCTTCCGGCCATTCATTGCCACTCATCCCAATATATAAATCTTGGAAACCATCTTTATTGGCATCGAAAAAATGAACATTGGTTTCTTCAGATTCCTTAAACGAAGAAAAAACAGCCTGCTCTTGACGCTGAAGTTTTCCGTTTTCAGATTGAAAAAATAGACCACCCGATCCGTTTTTGGCCTTTGTTATATAAAAATCGTCTAGTTGATCGCCGTTTACATCTGCTACAGCTATTCCAGGACCTAAAGTTGAATATTTATGTTGAAGTAAATAGGAAATGTCAAAATCGTTGAATTCATTTTCCTTGTGAACAAATTCAATGTCGTCCGAGGTGGAAAAATAAGGTACAATGCCATTCGGAATCTGATAGGAATAAAGCTCAGTCAAGTCCTTTTCATTAACGGTAAGGGTTTGATTTACAGGAATATTTTCCCATAATTTGGTTTTACCACCTGGCCATATTACGCGCAAAGAATCAATTTCTTTTAAATCTCCTAAACCCATTTGTATAAATGGCGGTACAGAAGACTGAAACCCCCTGCTGGGATAATTCTCTTGTACCTTCATTTTTCCATCATGATAAACCAAAGCTTTTGCTCCTACACCTTTAGTATTTTGGTTTAAGCCGTTAAAATGGATATTTATGAAGGAATTTTTAGTAGAGAGCGGAGTATTTCTGGATTGATTGTTTAGTAAAGCAGCTTCCTGGTTTATGTTATTTATCACGAGATCTAAATCTCCGTCGTTATCCAAATCGCCATAAGCAGCCCCATTTGAAATGCTATTTGTATTAATACCCCAGTTTTTTGTCACATTTTTAAAAGTCAAATCCTTATTATTTTTAAAAAAATAATTAGAGACTTCTCCTTTTGGCATTTGACCATATAGTTTTTTATCACTCACATCGGGGTTATTGACCATTTCTTCGCTGGCAAGAAAATTTATATAGTCCATATCATTCGGCCTTCTTTGAATACCGTTACTGATAAACAGATCTTTCCAACCGTCATTATCAAAGTCTGCAAGCAAGGAAGCCCAACTCCAATCGGTGGCAGCAATACCCGCCAAATGGGCTATTTCTGCAAATTGAGGAATATTATTTTTATCTAAACCCAGGTTCAATTGAAGGGCATTTTTTGAAAACTGTCTGCCAAAACCTAGGGATAATTTTAATTTATAGGTATTATAAGCATCTTCACCGGCCGATTTTTTTATTACTACTTCGTCTTCCGGCAACATATCCAGGGAAACAATATCTATGTAACCGTCATTGTTATAATCAGCCAGATCATTGCCCATAGAAAATCGGGAAGTGTGTTTTATAGACTGACGTAGGACTTCGGTGAAACCTTTATTTTTATTATTAAGATATAAATAATCATTTTCACTAAAATCATTGGAAATGTATATATCCGGCCAGCCGTCGTTATTCACATCGCTGACCCCAATACCTAATCCATATCCCAATTGGCTGCTGTAAATGCCTGAACTATTAGTTACAGGGTAAAAGGTATTATCAATATTTTCAAAAAACCTGTCGCCAGCTAAAGCATCATCGAAATTTCTTTTTGATGCTTCATTCAACCTGTACTCGGTATGAACGGAATGATTGAGTAAATACATGTCGAGATCGCCGTCAAGGTCATAGTCTAGGAAGGCGCTTTGTGTACTGAAACCACTAAAATTTAAACCGTATCGTTCAGCCTCCTCAGTAAAAGTGAGATTACCCTGATTGATAAATAGTTCGTTTTCCCCTTTTATTCCCTTATAATTACCCAATCGGCACTGATAAATATCCAAAAGACCATCCCCGTTAATATCTACCATAGTAACGCCTGTTTTCCATTCACCAGGTGATGCAACGCCAGCTTTCAGCGTAATATCCTCAAATTGCCAGTTTCCCTTATTTAAATATAACTTATTACTTACCTGATTACCAGTAATATAAATATCTAATAGGCCGTCATTGTTAATGTCGCCCAGTGCTACGCCGCCGCCATTATAAAAATAGAGGTACTCGATAATATTGAAATCCTCTGTTTCAGTGAGTTGATTTGAAAAAGTTATATTTGATAAAGAGGAAGAAACGGTGTTGAATAAAGTCGATTCGGACGATTTATTTTGGTTACACGTACTTACCGTAAGAGACAGTGTACTGTACAGTAATAAAATAGGCCATTTTGACTGTTTCATTTAACCCCCTTTTCTTGCTGAAAATTAATTTTTTTCCTTTTGAATGGTAAATGTCTGGGCTTGCTCATTATTGTTCGCCACAATTAAAACAGGTTTATTATTTACAGTAACCATTGAAAATCCTCTGGCCTGACCTTTTAACTTAAAGCCTGAGTCTTTTGAGGAAACTGATTTGAAATTTCCCTTTCCATTCCCTTTTAAATATAAGCCATAACTGGCGTCATACCTACCGACTTCTGGTTTAGATTGATATAAATTTCCCCCCAATAGTATATCCAGTTGATTGTCCCCATCAAAATCATTGATTGAAATGGCATAAACGGGTGAAAATTGAGCTTCTACAGGCAGGGGAATTTTGGTAAATGACCCTTTTCCCGTATTTAAATATACAACGGTTTCAAGCGTATTCGCCTGTAATTTCAAAGCAGATTCAAGCAATGGCTTATCAAAAATATCAGTAATCTGCTGGTTCTTGTAGCTATTGTATTTTAAGTATTTCTTTTTCAAAATAGGCATTTGTAGGACTAAATCATGACGTAAAATGAAGGGATATGATTTATCTCCATTATACTGACATAAAATTTGTTCTATGGTACCGTTTTGATCAAAATCGTGAATGTAAAGTTCAATAGGTTGTTTTATAGAAGCGCGAAACCTGGAGTTTAACCCATGATTCCCAACGACTAAATCTGGATATCCATCGTTATTTACATCCGCTGATTCTACGGTATTCCACCAACCATTGGTATTTTCAAACCCTGCGTTGGCAGAAGTTTCCGTAAACTTACCCCCATTATTTTGAAAAATGCGGAGTGGCATGTATTCTCCAACAACAAGTAGGTCAACATCTTTGTCGCTATCATAATCAATCCAAACAGCATCGGTGATCATGCCTATGTTTTTTAAAGAGGGAATTATTTTTGACGTAACGTCGCTATAATTTCCTTTTCCGTCATTCTGTAAAATAAATCCATTAGCGGGCAATCCGTAATAAATTGGGATGGAACGAACACCAACGAATAAATCAATATCTCCATCGAGGTCATAATCAGCTGGTTTAACCGTTGAGGTACTTTCAAACTGATTTGCAGGCAGTATTTGGTTTGATTTTACCAGTTTACCATTGGATGTATTAAAATATAGACGATCGGCCAAAGAGGAGGAACTGTTGGAAACCTCGTTACTTCCGCTGGCAACATAGAGGTCATTTTTTCCATCACCGTTGGCATCAAAAATAGCACAATCAGTGTCTTCGGAATCTTTATCTATATCAAAAAGAGGTTTTTGAACAGATACAAATTGCCCATTGGGTTGTTGAAAGAAAAGGGAACCAGGAGTACCTGACGAACCGCCAATGTACAGGTCCTCTCTATTGTCTCCATTCAAATCGCCCTTACAAATACAAGGGCCTTCAGAGGAAAGCATGTGAAAAACCAGTCTATCCCGATCGAAATCGACAAAGGGATTTTCAATATGGCGATAGTTTAAAATGGAGGGATTATTGAATTCAGCGAATATTTGTTGCTTACTTACGTAAGGAATTTCCTTTTTTAATACAGCATTTTCCTGCATTAGCCGAACGGTTTGGTTTACCTTAACATCCCTGAGGACCGTTAATTCATCATTTGGCCATTCTATAAATATACTATCTACCACCTTTATTTTCCCCAAGCCAATATTTGGTCTGGGATCTACCGTTGATTGGAATCCACGGATGGGAATATGCTCCAAATATAGTTTCTCCCCACCAACAAAGGCAGTAATTTTAGTCCCAATGGCATTGGTATTACCTTTTACACCTGTTAATTGAAACTTTAAATAACTATTTTCAGGATTTATCTGTCTGCTTTGATTTTGAAATAGGGAAAAAGGCGCATTGACGTTGTTCACCACTAAGTCAAGATCGCCATCATTATCGAGATCTCCATAAGCTGAACCATTGGAAAATCCAGGATTTCCCAAGCCAAGTTCTGTCGCATTATCCTTAAAAGATAAATTTCCCTGATTGATAAAGGCATGATTTGGAATTGGATTGGAGGGAATGAGCTCAACCAATTTTTTATAGGCGTCCCCCTTATTCGACATGATTTGTTGAACCGTATTTTCCTCGGTAACGAATTTTAAGAAATCCTGATCAGTTAGATCCTGATAGATACCATTGGCAACAAAAATATCTTTGCGTCCATCATTTTGAAAATCAAAAATAAGGGCACCCCAGCTCCAATCGGTAGCGGCGACATCGGTTAAACGGCCAATTTCACTGAAAGTATTGTCTCCATTGTTCAATTGAAGCATATTTCTGGTGAATTGATGCCAATAGCCATTTTGAATATTTAATTGATATCTATCCCAGTTATCATAAGTGGTAACTGTTTTTAATCGGGCATCATCGCGAGGTAGCATATCGGTCACAAAAATATCGGGAAATGCGTCATTATTGATATCAGCCATGTCAGCGCCCATAGAAGCAGCACTGATAGAGCGCATGTTGCTTTCTAATTGTTCTGTGAATGTTCCGTCACCGTTATTGTGATATAAATAATCACGCTCGAAAAAATCATTTGATACGTAAATATCTAACCAGCCATCCTTGTCAATATCACCAACGGTTACCCCTAATCCAAAGCCAATGATACTTCCATAAATACCCGCTTCTTCACTCACATCAGTGAAATGATTCTGGTCATTTCTAAAAAGTTTATCCCCACCTACCGGGTCGCGATTTGGCCTTTCATTTTTGCGTAAATTGAAACTTCCAATGGCTTGATATGAATTATTGAGTAAATACATGTCAAGATCACCATCTTTATCATAATCAAAAAAAGCAGCATGGGTTGAAAAACCCTTATCGGCTAAGCCATACTTTTCGGCTTCTTCGGAAAATTCAGGAATTCCGTCGGCATTATTGCCTTTATTAATGAATAATTCATTCTGTTTATTATCCCCCTTAATATCCCCTGAGTTACAAACATAAATATCTAGCAAACCATCCCCGTTGACATCGGCCAGACTAACGCCGGTGGACCACGCTTTGGTTCCTCCTACTTTCGCAGTGGCAGTTATGTCTTCAAATTTAAAATTCCCTTTATTAAGGAATAATTTATTTGGTAGCATATTAGCGGTCAAATAAATATCAATGAGTCCGTCATTATTTACATCACCAAGTCCTACACCGCCACCATTATAGAAATTTCTATAGGTATAGATGTTAAAAGCAGCATCAAAACTGAGCTTGTTTTCAAAGGATATACCACTTTCGCGCGCTTTTATCTCTTTGAAAAGGGGATTAGACTTGTTTTTTTCCGATGAACAACCCATAACTCCTAAAAGGAGTGGAAAAAATAATAAGACCTGAAGGGAATAATTTTTCATAATAAAATACTTCGTTGAAAAAGATTATTTTTTTTCTTCTTCCAAATCTTCCTTTGCTTTCTTTGCTACCGCCTCCACTTTTCTCATATCGGTAAATACAACTTGAACAAACTGATCATCCCGAATAAAAAGATTTATTCTCCTGTATTTATCCATTTTAGCGTAAATCTTTCCCTGGCTTGGATGGTTTATCAATTGAAAGTCGTCCCCATACCATTTTTTAAATACAACGAGCAAGTCTTCCAGTAATTTATCGGACCAATACTGCTTATTCCAGGGAGCCCATTTATCATAAGTAAAGGTAACAGGCATTTCATAAATTTTATCCTCGTGGAAGGAAGGGTAGAAACGCATAAAAACGGGTTCTTTCAATTCATTTTCTAAACGATATTGCACACTGGTATTCCCGGTACCGTGCGTAAATATTTTTTGTTTATTCATATCCCAGCAATAATCATAAAATTCTTTTCTGGACATACCGAAGAAAACATCTAAGAAAAGATAGTCCGGGTTATTAATGCCATCTTTCTCTTTAGAGGGTTCTTTTGAACAATTTGTTGAGAAGACAGACAGAAAAATAAGATAAAATAAAAGATACTTTTTCATGTGTTAATAACTTAAAAATGCTGGAAAATCATTGTTTTTACCTACGATAATATGTAGTTTGTCTTTTATACGAATAGAGGTTAGAGAACGTATTTCTCCTTTTATAAAAAGGCCGGATTCCTTTTGTTTTTGTGGAATAAAACCCCCATTTCCTAAGCCTTTTAAAAGTAAACCATAGCTTCCAAGATATATCCCTGTTTCAGGTTTTGCCCTGGATTGGTTCCCGCCAAGTAAAATATCCTCATGTCCATCTTTGTTGAAATCAGCAACTAAAAGGGCATAAACAGGGCTAAATTGTGCTTCGGCAGGAAGCGGCTTTTGGATGAATTTTTTACCTCCTTGATTTAGTAGTATGTTCGACGACAAGTTAAAAGCTTTTAATTGTAAGGAAGATGATATTTGTTCCTTAGTGAATATATCGCTTATTCCTTGATTTTGATAGTTTGAAAAACGAAGGTATTTTTTCTTTAAATAAGGTAGCTGAAGAACCAAATCAGTTCTTAAATGCAGCGGCAACTCCTTTCCCTCGTAATACCTCGTTAATATTTGTTCTACGGTTCCGTTATTATCAAAATCATTGATATATAGACTGATGGGTTCAGTGCTCGTCGCTTTAAACCTTGAATTTAATCCATGGTTTCCAAGTACAACATCTGGGTATCCGTCCCCATTAAAATCACCTTGTGAAATAGAATGATACCAGCCATTTGTGTTTTGTAAGCCAACTTTTTGAGATTGGTCAATAAATTTACCTTTATCTTGAAGGAATAAACGAACAGGCATCCATTCTCCTACTATGATTAAATCTATCTGGCCGTCCTTATTAAAATCCAGCCACACAGCATCTGTTACCATGCCTAAAGATTGGATATCAGGTATTAAAGTAGAGGATACATCGTTGAATTGCCCCTTGCCGTCATTTTGTAGAAGATAACTTGACACGGGCTGGCCATAAATATTAGGTGAAACTCTTCCTCCAACAAAAAGATCTACATCTCCGTCATTATCAAAATCAGCTGCTTTTACTACCGAGGTACTTTCTAAATTTACAGGACTTGGTAAAACTTGCTGACTCTTGGTCACGGCTTTCCCCTTTGTATTCAGGTACAAGCGATCCATTAAGGTTAAAGAGCTATTATTAACTTCGTTACTTCCACTGCTAACATAAAGTTCAGGATAACCGTCATTATCTGCATCGAAAAACACACATCCAGTATCCTCTGAGGCTGCATCCTCGTCAAAGACGGTGTTTCCCATTGATTTAAAATGACCGGAATTATTTTGAATCCATAATCTACCCGCCTGACCTTGAGCACCACCAATGTAAAAATCATCTAATCCGTCCTTGTTGAAATCTCCGGAACAAGTGCAGGGACCTTCATTAGAAATCATATTATAACGCAATCGTTCTTTATCAAAATCAACGTAATTACTTTCCAAATGTTTAAATTGAAAGCCTTTTGGAAAGGGTACAGATTGAAAAAGTGGAGATAAAAAAGAGCTTGGTTTAAGCGTAGTGTTGTAGCTAATCGTTGTAGTCTTTTTTTGAAAAACAGGTAATAACTGGTCTGCCTGTATGTTGTAAAGTTTGGATACATTTTGATTAGGCCATTCAATAATTAAGGAATCTACAATAGAGTCTAAGCCTAACCCAAAATGGAAGCGGTAATCTACCGAAGACATAAAACCTCTCATGGGCGCTAATTCCTGATAGAGTACTTTATCTTTTACATGAACACTTACTTTGCTGCCCAAGGCAAAAGTATTTTTTCCTTCTCCAACCAAGTCCAGACTGAGAAAATGACGGTCTTTAAAAATAGTATTACTTCTATTTTCATAAATAAAAGAAGGCATGTTTATGTTATTAATAACTAAGTCTAAATCTCCATCGTTATCCAAATCGCCATAAGCTGAACCATTTGAATGAGAGGGTAAATCTAAGCCCCAGTCTTTAGCCATATCTTTGAATTCAAAACCGCCTTCATTTTTAAAAGAAAAGTTGGAGATTTTATTTGAGGGTATGGAATCGATTAATTGTTTTATCACCTCTTTCTTTTGCCTGATGATTTGTCTAACCATATCGGGATTTCCTATAAAGTTGACATAATCCTGGTTTAGAAGATCTTTATAAATGCCGTTTGCAACAAAAATATCCTTTAAACCATCCATATCCATATCAAAAATCAGCGCACCCCAGCTCCAGTCCGTGGCATGCACCCCTGAAAATCGGGAAATTTCAGAAAATGAAATCTCTTCGTTTATATTTGATCCATTGTTTAGTTGTAGTGTATTCCTACTGAATTGATGATAATAACCCTGGTTAAGATTGGTTTGATACTTATCCCATTTTTCAAACTGAGCGGTAGTTTTTAAACGTTCGTCCGTTGCGGGAAGCATTTCGGTTACAAAAATATCAGGGAGTGCGTCATTGTTAATATCAGCTATATCAGCACCCATAGAACCCATACTAATTTCCTGAATAAAAGATTCCAGTTTTTCAGAAAAGGAACCATCTTTGTTATTGATGTATAAATAATCCTTTTCAAAAAAATCATTAGAAACATAAATATCTTGCCAGCCGTCCTTATTTATATCACCAATAGATACACCCAATCCAAAACCTATAGCACTGGAATAAATGCCGGCTTGCAGGGTTACATCGGAAAAAAAAGCCCCGTCATTTCTATATAATTTATTACCTCCGTCAGGATCAGGAATTTTCCGTTGGTCTTTCCTTAAATCATACCCTCCAATAGATCGTAAGCTGTTATTGAGCAAATAAAGATCTAAATCGCCATCTTTGTCATAATCAAAGAAGGCAGCGTGAGTGGAAAGTCCCTGATCATCAAGTCGATACGTTTTTGCCATTTCTGTGAAAGTAGGAATTTCACCTATACCGTTTCCATCATTTATAAAAAGCTCATTGTGTCTGTTCATACCACCTGGAGGTCCTGATTTACAAATGTAAATATCCAGCCATCCATCGGCGTTAATATCAACTATACTTACGCCAGTAGTCCAAACACCCTCACTTCCAATACCTGCCTGTATGGAAATGTCATTAAATTTAAAATTGCCTTTGTTTAGATAAAGTTTATTGGCCACCAGATTGCCTGAAAAAAAAATATCAATCAGGCCATCTTTATCAAAGTCTCCTAAACCGACGCCACCACCATTATAAAAATTACGAAAAGTATAAGGATTAAGTTTTTCAGTATAACTAAGTTCATTTATAAAATCAATACCTGTGTCTTCTGCATCATGCAAAAGGAATAATTTATTTATTTCTATATCTTCGGATTTTGTACAAGCAAATCCAGCAAAAAAAAGAGGGAGAAAAAGAGAAAAGTATTTTACTGATAACATTTTCCCTATATTTTTTTTCATAATGTGAATCAATTAAAAAAAGAAACCCCCGGAGGAATTCTTCGGGAGTTTCTTTTTTAAAAAATCAATGGATGATTAATTATATCCAGGATTCTGCTTCAATTTAGCATTTGAGTTTAATTGAGGCTTTGGAATTGGGAATATAACTTGATGTGTTTTAGCCGCAGTAGATGGCTTTTCCCACCATGTTCCACTCCATTTTCCAAAACGGATCTGGTCCTGACGACGAGTCATCTCAGCAAACATTTCACGTCCTCTTTCTTCAAAGAGTTGGTCTAATGTTAGAGAAGAGAAAGCATCTACACCCGCACGCTTACGTATTTGATTCACAAGTACAAGCGCTTTCGCAGTGTTGCCTCTTCTGAATTCTGCTTCAGCAAGTGTAAGGATGATATCACCTAAACGGAAGATAACGAAGTCGTTACTCATGTTGGCATTACCACCAATTTCGTACTCATATTTTCCAATACGTGCACCACCTTGTCTCCAGGCATTTGGGAATATCTGGTTGATTTGAGGAGTGAAATTCAAAGGAGTTCCGTCTGGGTCACCTGCGTCAACACCTGGGTCTTGTGCACGTGAACCATCAGGGTTAAACTGAGGTCCAACCACAAAGTTGGATAAACGCTTGTCAAGGGTACCAGTTGATGGAGCAGTTGCTAAACCTTTCCAAACATTACCTTGTGGACCAGGGTTTTTAGCTGCATCGATGTAAGAATTATAAAACTCTTCTACAACAGAATATCCATTCCAAGGCTGGTCAGCTAAGCTATAAACACCTTGGCTTGCATAGTGAAGGGTCATCATTGGCCAGTTGAAACCACCAGCAAATACTTTATCATAAGCATAAACCATGATATTCTCTGATGATCCACCATTGCGGATTGCAAAGTTCTCAGAGTAAACAGACTGAAGGCTGAATGGGCCTTTGTCTATGATTTCCTGAGCGTCTGCCGCAGCTTCCGCCCATTTAGGCTGATTGATATAAACTTGTGAGTTTAAATATAATTTAGAACGGATAGCTAAGGCAGCCCATTTGGTCATACGTCCATAAGTCTTCGAATCTTTAGAAGTTGGAAGAACAGGAATAACCGCATTCAATTCAGAAAGTATAAAGTTATATACTTCAGCACGGGTAGCATTTGCAGGCGCCTCTTTAGCTGTAAAATCTACCACTAAAGGAACATTACCAAATGCGTCCATAGCCCAGTAGTACCATAGGGCACGTACTGCACGTAATTCAGCTATAAAGACTTTTGACTCAGGTGTACCTAATTTCTCGAAAGAGAAAATCAAACGGTTAGCTGTGTTAATACCGCCATAAAGGAAACCCCATGCGTTATTGAAAAAGTCGTTGTCTGAAGTAAAGTTATGTTGGTGAAGGTTTATAAGAATACCACCGTCATACCAGTCACCACCTTTTGTTGTGATTACTAATTCGTCAGAAGCAATCTCATTCAAAGACCAAAGATTACCGTGGTTTCCTAAGCCGCCAAACGAAGCATAAGCTTGTCCCAAAGCAGCAATAAACTCTTCGTCTGTTTTAAAGAAATTATCCGCAGTAATATCGCTGTACAATTCCTCTTCCAGGTTTGTACAAGATTGGATAGATAGTGTTAACACAAATCCAACCAATAATATGCGTTTAAAAAATAAATTTTGCATTGTTTGATTTTTTTGAATTTTAGAAACCTAAGTTGGCACCCAATGTGAAAATACGAGTAGTGAAATAGGTTGATCTCCTTTCAATACCTGGTGATAATGGGTCGCCATTTTCAGAGTCAGTAAATCTAACTTCTGGGTCAATACCTGTGTAACCAGTAAGAATGAATGGATTCTGAGCAGAAAGGTAGAAACGTAAGCTTCTAACGCCTGATCCCGCTTTAACATTCATTTTGTAGCCAATAGTTGCATTATCTAATTTGATGAAATCACCTTTTTCAACATGCGTGCTATTAACCTGAGCTTTAGTAACTTTTTGGTCTAAATATTCGGTATTAACGATGTTATAGTTGTTAACTGTAGTTGTTTCTAAGTTTTCGTAGAAACCACGGTAGCTATTCCATAATTCGTGACCAAATGCTCCTCTGAAGAATAAGTTAACATCCCAGTTTCCAAAAGTAAATGAATTATTGATACCTGCAGTTAAAGTAGGTAAACCTTGTCCAACCACTGTTCTGTCAGCGTCGCAATCACAGAATTTGCCATCACCATTTAAATCCTTAAACTGAGGTGTTCCGTTTGGATTTACACCAATCTGAACTGGTCCCCATAATTGGCCTAATTCTTCTCCTTCTTTAACTCGAATCAAGTTAGTGTTGTTCTGACCAGGTGAACCCATTCCGGCACGGAAAAGTACGCCACCATTACCAAAGCTTAAATCACCTGAAGTTAAACTCTCAACTTTAGTTTTGAAAGTAGCTAAGTTGATACCAGCTGTCCAGCTGAATTTCTCCTTGCTTACAACGTTGTAATTCAATGCCGCTTCTAATCCTGTATTTGATAATTCACCAATGTTTACCAATGTTTGACCAAAGAGGTTTGGTGGAACTGGTACATCAACTAATAAAATCAAATCTTTTGTTGTTCTTGAGTAGTAATCAATGGTACCTGTTAAACGGTTGTCTAACATAGCGAAATCAAGACCAAAGTCAATTTCGTTTTTAGTTTCCCAAGCCAAATCAGGGTTTGCATTAGAAACCGGTCCGTAAGTTGGAACATAAGCTCCGTCGATAAAGAAGTTACCCTGACGGCCAAATCTCTGTAAAGAAGCATAAGAACTATTAGGTTGGTTACCTGTAATACCCCAGCTACCACGAAGTTTCAAGCTGTTTACACCAGGTAATTCAAATAGATTTGATAAAGTAACACCCGCACTAACAGCTGGGAAAAGTCCCCATTTGTTGTTTGCTCCAAAACGTGAAGATCCTTCGTAACGAGCACTTGCTGATACGTAGTAAGTTCCGTCTATGTTTAAGTTAGCACGACCGAAGAAGGCAACCAATCTGTTTGAATTCTTGTAACTGCCAACAGAGCCTAAACCATTTGCAAAATCAAGGGCAGCGCCCATGTTATTGTAAGTAAAGGCATCTGTCAAGAAATTACCACCTTGCATGTAACTTCCTTCATAAACGAAGTCCTGGTATGAATATCCACCAAGTAAAGTTACGTTTGAAGAAGCACCAATAGATTTATTGTAATTAACGGTAGCTTCTAATAACTCATTGTAACGCTCGTTAGTTTGCTTTGTAGCTAAACCTTTTCTACCAAATCCTCCTCCAAATTTTGAATTCTTAGGAGAATAATCAGCTCTGAAATCAGATTCCCACTGGCTTGAGTAGAAAACGCCAACACGTAAATCATCGCTCAAACTATAGTCACCACGAACACTGGTAAGTAAACGAGTGTCTTTTCCATCATGGATATTTTGTTCTGCAATCGCTAATGGATTAAAGAAGTCAAAGATATCGCGTTGTGCATAACCACCAAATCTGCCACCTGCAGTTGGAGAAGTAGTCGTATTGTCATAAACAGGCATAGTTGGATTTGCAATTACTGCATATCTGAATGAATTGGCGTCACCGTAAGTTGCTTCTTTAGTTGTAGAAGAAACATTGACAGTGAAGGTTGCCTTATCATTAAAAGCTAGTTGTGTAAGGTTTATTCTACCATTTAGTTGGTTAAATCCTGAATTAATACCAATACCGTTAGCATCACGTAAGTTCAAAGAAGTACGGAAAGTCGTGTTATTTACACCACCACCTAAAGAAAGGTTGTGAACCTGAGAATAACTTGTGTTAGTTACTAAGTCCAACCAGTCAGTTGTAGCACCTAAGTTTGGAGCACCTGGAACTTTACGGAACTCATCAGCCGTCATAACAGGTATTTTCCTGGCTAAGCTTTCCATACCAACAGAACCATTGTAGTCAGCAGTTACTTTACCTGATTTTCCTGTTTTAGTAGTGATAAGAATTACACCACTAGAACCACGAGTACCATAAATAGCCGCAGCAGATCCGTCTTTCAATACGTCGATAGAAGCAATATCGTTAGGGTCAACGGTGCTTAAAGAACCACCAATTACCCCGTCGATTACAATCAGCGGTTCAGCATTTGCACCTACAGTTGATACACCTCTCAGACGTATCTGGAAACCACCATTTGGGTCACCACCGGGACGTACAACACTCAAACCTGCTACTTTACCCTGAAGTAACTGAGCAGGATCATTTACAGTACCTCTGTTGAAATCTTCTGATTTCAAACTGGTTACCGCACTGGTAATCTCCTTTTTCTTTTGAGTACCATAACCAACCACAACAACCTCACTTAGGGCTTGTTGCTCAAATGCTAAGCTAATGTTAACAGTAGTACTGTTACCTACTACTACATTCTGTGTAGCATAGCCTGTAAAAGAAAAAGAAAGCGTTGCATTGGCTCCAACAGTAATCGTGTAGCTACCGTCTAAGTCCGTAACAGTTCCATTGGAGGTTCCTACTTCAACGACGTTTACGCCGATGAGTCCCTCTCCATTTCCTGCATCAATCACTTTTCCACTGATTTTGCCTCCTTGAGCATTAGCCATTCCAATAGCCAACACAGAAAAGCACAAAACCGAGAAAACATGTTTCAGAAATCGTTGTTTCATAAAATCTGGTTTAAAAAAAATGCTTAATAAATGTTTATTCGTAATAAATCCTTTAAAGTTTTTGTTTCAGTTTGGTTTAGTTGATTTTTTTTAAAATCATTGAAATTCTCTTTTGCGGTCAAATTTAGATAATAAATCTATATTTTATAGGAACAGCGTAAAATAATACCTCTTCGAGAGGTAAAATTCCCTTTTTATATTCCGTTTAACGAAATCCTATTTTCTTTCGCTGCTTTATGGAGTAATTAATTATTACTTTCTTCCTGTTCCTTTCCTTTGTAATGTCCTAATGCCTCATTTTCTTTTTGATCCATTTCCTCCTTTTCGGCAGGCGTTTTATCTTTAAATCCACATAAATGTAAGACCCCGTGTATAATAACTCGAAGCAGTTCTTCCTCAAAACTTACTTTGTAAGTAGCTGCATTGTCCCGTACTCTCTCTATGCTGATAAATATATCACCCTCAATTTGTGGTGCTGTGCTATATGGAAAGGTGATGATGTCAGTAAGAGTATCATGGTCCAAATAACTGACGTTTAACTGATGAAGATAGTCATCACTACAAAAAATGAAGTTTATAAAACTTAAATTACAAGCGTATTTTTCTATGGTATGTTCTATCCAGGGGATTATTTGATCTGTATGTTGAGGTTCAAAGGCTATATCTTCTGAAAAAAAGGAGATGGGAGATGTTTCTTCATCCATTTCCTCTTCAGGAATATTATTTTCTAAAATCATATTTTGAAATGCATTTCAACCGTGCGACCGTTATCTTTATAATGAATTTGGTCGCATAATCTTTGCATTAAAAACACGCCTCTTCCACCACATTTACAGATGTTTTCATCACAAGTTGGATCAGGTACACTAGCTGGGTCAAACCCGCAGCCCTGATCAGAAACGCGAATAGCTATAGTGTCCGATTTTTTTTGCAGATTGATTTGGACGACTTTGTTTTCGTCATAGTGGTTGCCATGGGTAATAGCATTAGTGACAGCCTCTGTTAACGATATTAACATATTGCCGTGGACCTCTTGACTTATTTTGTACTGATGCACGACATCCTGTACGAAACTGTCAAGAACATTAATGCTCCTTAAATTGGAGGGAAGTTTAAGCATGATACACTACCGTTAGGTTTGAAAATCATTAGATGATTATAATCATCTAATCAATTACAATAGTGTTCACGGGATTATTTATGCAAAAGTATATCCGAAAATTGAGAAAGTCAATATGCGGATATACTTTTTTACGCTTTCAATTTCAATTATTTGATTTATAAGACTTTAGATATGTTTCAACTAAATTCTTATAATAAGGCTTCAAAGAAGGAGAGACGGTTTGATAATTTTGAATCTCAGCTTTCCTTTGGCGGATATATTCTTCTAAAGCGGGTGGCATAGGTGCTGGTGTGGTTTTAGCTATCTCCGCCTTCCGTTTTTCGTCCTGGTCCTGTTGTCTCTCCGCCTTTTCAAATTCAAGCATTCTCGTTAATATTTGTTGCTGGCGTTTCATTACTTCGCCATTCATTCGCTTATTTACTAAATCTATTTCCGTTTTATTCATCTCCTCTACCATCTCTTGCATCTCTTTATTGCCACCTTTTCCCTGTTGTTGTAACTTGCGTTGTTTTGCTTCCATAGCTTTTCGTAAAGCAGCTTGTTTAGCAGCCATTTCAGCAAAATCTTTTGCACTTGGGCTTTTTCCCTCTTTTTGCTTCCCCTTCATCTGTTCATTTAACTTTTCTTGCCCTTCTGACATCTGATCTTTGGGTTCACCCTGCCCTGGACTATTTGGATCAGCACACATTTGCTGACCTTTCATTTTTGAGGCCATCTGTTGTTGAAGTTGCTCTAAACTCTCACTAAGCATTAAGGCCAGATCGTTTAAACTTTTCATGCCACGCTGTTGGAAATCAGCCGCTGTCGTTTTTTTCCGCTCCTCTAACTGAACGATAGATTCTTTATATGACCTGTTTATTTCCATTACTTTGTCGGTTACAAAGCTTTCAAGTTGAATCATTCTTTTAGCTAAGGCCTGTAATGTATCTTCTGCTATTTTAAAATCGTCTTTTAATTTATTTTGCTTTTGGGTAAGCTGCACAAATTTAGGCGTAGATGGATCCGTTTTATTAAACTCAGAAATCAAATCTTCCTGGCTAAATGAAAGAGAAACAAGGTTTTCAAGTAATTGCCTTAGGGTCTTCATATCCATTTGCATTTGCTTCATCTGCCCGGCTTGCATTTGATTTTGCATCTGACTCGCCATTTCCTTCATTTTCTTGGCCGCGTCTTTTTGATTTTTACTCGCCTTATCATTCTTTTTTTGTTCCAGATTTTGCTGGCTGTCTTTCATGTCCCGTTGAATATCCTTTGCGTCCTCCTTCTTATCGTCCATTTTTTGTGGCTTCTCTAAGGCATCATTCTTTTTTGCAATTTCTTTCAACTTTTCTTCTACCTTCTTAAATTCTTCTTGCAGCTCTTTCTGTTTTTCAATTAATTTCTCCTGTTTTTCCTCTTGTTTTTCAGGCGATTCCTTTTGGGAATCTTTTTGATTGGCTTCCGTTTCTTTCGTCAATTCTTCCTGCTTATCTGATAATTTTTCCAGTTCTTTAGCCGTTTCAGTTACTTCCTTTTCAATCTCTAGTTGTTTGAATAACTCAAGCATCCTATCCATTTGCTTATTCACCTTATTATCATTCATCTCCATTTCTTCCATCATCTTTAAGGCCTCATCTTTATTCAGTTCCTGCATAAGTTCCTGAATTTTTTCCATCAGAGACTTCATTTCGTCATTCACCACCTCTTCCATTAAATCTTCAAGTTTCTCCTGTTTTTCCTTCATCTCCTCACTTCTTTCAGAAAATTCTTCCTGATTCTTTTTATTCTCCTCCATGGCTTTCTTAGCCTCTTCAACCAATTTTTCTAATTCTTTTTGCTGATCCAATATCCGTTGAAGTTCTTTACGCGTCTGCCAATCCATTTCTTTTTGCTGTAACAATTTTTCACGCATCTTTTGAAGCTGTTCTTGCAATTTTTTGGATTCCTTGGCAGCATCCATCATGTTTTTTTGAATCAAATCTTCATTCAAATCTTCCATCTTTTTAAATTCCTCTACCGTTGGCATTTCATAAGTCCACGAGGTTGATTTGGCCGATTTGCTGCCATTAACGCCGTCATTATCAAATACCTCAAAGTAGTATTGGATATTATCCCCAGGTTCAATGTTTATAGTGCTAAGGTCAAATGAATGCCTGAAAGCTACTGGGGAACCTTCATTTTGTTTGATAATCTGGGTTTTCTCAGTGATCAGTTTATCACCCCGGAACAATGAATAATTAAAATTTATTTTTTCTATACCATAATCATCGGAAGCATCACCAGCCAGAAATAGTAACTTATTATTGGTACTATCTTCAAATTTCTGTGCATTTATTTCTGGGTACTTATCGGGTATAACATTCAGATTATATCTTACTGAATCACCTTTTGGTAAAGCTTTATTGCTAAAAAACACTTGATAAATATCGTCTTTTAATGTCTTTTTCTTGTAAGTGAACAAATAATCACTGAATCGCTTTGCCTCAGATCTCCTTTTTTCGGTCTCAAAATAAAAGGAAATATCGTCTGTGTGGTTGGCATCAAAGACCCAATTCACCAAGGTCCCTTGAGGTATGACCAAGTCGCCAATATTTTGAATAGTCTCATCCTTTCTACCCGTGTAAGATGGATAGTCTAATGAAATTTCAAATCCCTGTATCGTAGGTTTTGAAAGTACGTTTAGCATAAAAGTGGGTGATTTTACTTCCGCACCAGATATTTTGAACCGAGTGGTTTCGGCAACGTTATTGAAGCGATAAGAAAATTGATCAGGACCTTCTTTTTTAAGTCGGTATGGATATCCCCCAATCTCTATAAAAGCTTCATCGGGCAATTGATTACCCTCTACCCGTACCTTTAAAACAAAATCGCTATTTTGTAAAACTTCTAATTTTTCGTTTGTTACAGAAAACTGAAATGGAGATGGCTTAATAAACTCTTTACCATGGTAAATGAGTCTTTCTGTTGAATCAATAAGCAAACTAGGCGCCGCAAATAACAAGATGAATAATAGTAATAATGGAGGAAGTGCATAGCGTAAATACCTGCTGTTTTGATTTAAATTTATAGCAGCCTTGAATGGAACTAATTTGATTTCTGATGCTTTTTGATCAATTCCCGCTAAGATTAAATCGGGGGTCTCCACGTTATTCGCCAATTGCTTTAGCTGTAATATATTGAGTAATTTATCACCCACGTTATTAAAGTGGCTTCCAATAATATTTGCAGCCTGCTCATGTGAAATTAATTGTCCTAAACGAAAATATTTCGCCGACGGAACAAATACCCAGTTAAATAGCGATATTCCTGAAATGCCCAAAAAGGAAAATAAAAGAGCTTTCCTACCAAAAGTTGGGAAGTAAAAGTAATATTCAAGCGTATTAATGGTTAAAAAAAGAACTAATATCAACGCTACGCTGTATAATGTTCCTTTTAACAGCTGATTTAAATAAAACTTTCGAATAAACTGATCTAATTTATTAATCAGTATTTCATATTGGTCCTGGGTAGATGTATTCATTTTATTTATTCTTTTTCAACTAATTGAAGTTGTTGGTAAACGTTTTTAAGTTCCGTAAGTTGCTCCTTATTCATAACTTCTTCTATCCAACCGGATATTTCAGTTACTTTTTTTTCTAAAGCTCCTTTTTCCAGGGCATTGCTTGATTTATTCGCTTGCTCTCTATACAAATTTCTAAGATTATTTAAAGTGGACATGCCTCCTAACCGCTTCCATGGTAACGAGTTGAAATCAAAGATTATTTTATGCAAATCATTCATCACTTCTTCTGTATTCTCAGGGCCGGTGTATAATCCATATAGCAGAAATGCTTCATAGAAAGCAAGAATTTCATAATCGTTTATTTTGTTCAAGCCTTCTCTAAAAAAAGATATTTTCCCAGGAACTTTTTGGTTGGCATAAATCATTCCAATGGCATTTAATATCGCTGGGTGACTTTCGGACTCTAATTTTTCGGCATAAGCGAATGTTTGGGCATTATTTTTCGTAAATAATACTTGTAATGATGCGGCTATAATGAGATAAGAAGAATCTGTCTCAATGCCTTTTATGGCAATTTCATCTATTGACTCATCATCCCAATTCATTAAAACCTCGATAGCCGCCGCACGAACTTCGCTATGGGCATCCTTTGAAGCCATATTAACAATGACTGGAATAAGTTCTTCTTTTCTTTCTTCAGGTAAAAGGGTAAGTATTTTCTTTCTAATAGCCCAGAATGAATCATTTAATCCAGGAAGATACATTTCATAAGGGGGCAAGGTCGATTCTTCAGAAAACATGTTTATAGCTTCCATTCTATCTATCACAGAGGGAGACAATTTAAATTGATTCAATATATCCTGGCGCGTTTTAATAGCTTTTATTTCAGCTAGTAAAATGCGGTGCGGATCTAATGTTACCCAAACAGGCGCAGCAGATAATGGAAATATAAATTTTTGCTTTCGTTCGTTTATTGTTATCTTTTCAAAGTGTAAGGAATCTCCCATTTGGATACCAATAGATGTTGGTAAAATAAAAATGGGTAGCATTCTGTCGGGGTTTTGAACCTGCTCTACCGTTACAGAAAGTTGTTTTAAAGAGGCATCGTATTGATAATCATAATTTAATTCTGGATGACCTTTCTCGAAAAACCATTGATTAAAAAACCAGTTTAAATCTTTTCCAGTTACCTCTTCAAAGGCCAAACGCAAATGGTGTGCTTCTACTGACTGAAAGGAATTTTTGTTTAAATACCTGTTCAAGCCTAAGAAAAAGGCTTCGTCACCAAGATAATTTCTCAAAACATGTAAAACACTTCCACCTTTATTATAACTGTGGGAATCAAACATTTCTTCATTATCCTTATAATTAAAATGAATTAAAGGATGAAGATTATAGATAACGTCAGAAATATAGGTTTGCCGCTCGTTCATCAAATGATAATCAGCCTCATCTTTGCCATATTTGTGTTCAAACCATAAATATTCGCTGTAATTGGCAAAACCCTCATTTAAAGTAAGGTTCGACCAGCTTTCACAGGTAACCAGGTCACCAAACCAATGGTGAAAGAGCTCATGGGCTACAATTCTTTCATTTTCTTTGTCGTCTATTAATTCGCGACTTGTCCTTTGAACAAATTCACCAAAAACAGAAGCAGTGGTATTTTCCATAGCCCCGGAAACATAATCCCTTACAACGATTTGTGCATATTTTGACCAGGGATAGGGGTAATCTAAAATGTCAGAAAAGAACCCCATCATTTCTTTAGTGTGAGGGAAAATATTTTTAGCATGCGCCTTAAAAGCCGGTTCAACATAGTATGATAATTCTATCTCATTCCAATATTCCCTTACAACAGCGTATTCTCCAACAGCTATCATGGTTAAATAGGGTGCATGAGGCTGATCCATAAACCATTTATCGGTCCTGAGTCCATTTTCAAGGGAAATAGATGATAGTAATTTCCCGTTGGAAAGGGTTACATAATTTGAATCGACCGTTAAGTTGATTTCCTGCGTGGCTCTTTCATTTGGGTGATCTATGGTTGGGTACCATCGGGAATTCCAGTTGGTTTCTCCTTGTGTCCATATTTGTTTTGGTTTACTAACGTCTGTTCCCTTTGGATTAATGAAAAACAATCCTTTATTTGACGTAATTGCGGCACTGCCTCCCGTTGAAGAAGGATTTGCCTCATAAGTGATTAAGATCTTAAAATCTTCATTTCTCGTAAAAGATCTTCCAAGATAAATATGTAGTTGACTTCCCGTATTTTCAAAGGGAATAGGGGAGTACTGATTTTTATTTTGAAGTTGTATTTCCTTTATTTCCAGTTGTTTGGCATCTAAGCTGACCATTTGAATAGTGTCAAAATAGGGCTTTAAATGAAGCGTTGCGGAACCCATAACTTTTTCATTTTCCCAATCAAAGGAGAGATGAAGTAAGGTATGTAACAAATCAACTTTTCTTTCATTGGAAGCCTGATAAACAGGAAGTACATAATCTTCCGCTACTTTAAGCGTAGAGGGTTTGTCGGCATTTACTGTGAGGGTATCTAAATCTCTGAGTTCAACAGGTTCAAAAGTAATAGGACTACTTTTTTTGCTTGATATACAAGAGATTAATAGAAAAGTGAGCGTAAAAAATGAAAGAAAACGCATGGTGATGACTGGTTTTTACCCACGGGATAGTACCAGTTTATTCAGGAAATCCGCCAGGTATTTATTAAATTCTACAGGCCTTTCCAACATAGGGGCATGGCCACATTTATCAATAAAAAACAAAGTTGAATTGGGTAATAACTCCTTAAATTTTTCTCCAACAAAAGGAGGGGTTATTTCATCCTGTTTTCCCCAAATTAGCAAAGCTGGGTTTTTTATCTGTCCGAGTTTATCGGCCAGATTATGTCTTAGCGCAGATTTTGCCATAGAAATGGCACGAATGAGTTTTCCACGATCATTTACCGCCGCAAAAACCTCGTCAATCATTGCATCAGAAGCAGAAGCAGGGTCGTAAAAAGTGGATTGAATCTTTTTTCTTATATATTCTTTGTCTTCACGACGGGGAAAAGTAGTCCCCATCGCTTTTTCATATAAACCAGAACTACCCGTTAAAATAAGAGAAAGTACATGGCTGGGTTCTTTCAGGGCATACAAAATAGAAATATGGCCACCAAGGGAATTTCCTAATATATGAAACTTTTGCAACTTTTTGAAAGCAACAAATCCAACCATAAAATCGACTAAACCATCTACAGATACATGTCGGAGAGGAAGCTCGAAAACAGGCATTATAGGGGCAATCACGTTGTGAGTATTACCAAAATCCTTAAGGAGGTATTGAAAATTATCTAAGGTTCCAAATAAACCGTGTAATAATATTATGGTTTCTCCTTGACCTTTAGTCTCAACAAATTGATATTTTCCTTCAGTAGTAATTGGATATTCCATCTAACGCGCAAAACTTGTGGTTAAAAATTAATGGCCGAAAAACCATTATTAAAATCAAATATAAGTGTTTTAATCTATTTTTGATAAGACACCAGAGATAAAGGCAAATTTAGTTTTTTTAAAATCGGCTAAAATCTTTGTTTAATTGTGTAATTATTCTTTCTTTTGCATTAGAACAAAAAATTCTAAGTAATTAACACAAAAAATTCCTGAGAGTTTTATCTGGCATTTATGAAATTTTAAAATAGTAATCACATGCGTTTTTTAAACTACCTGCTTATCGTTGCTTTTGCTTTGGGATCTTTTCAGTCTTGTGTTTCAAAAAAGAAATATGATGATTTAGTAACCGGCAAAACAGCATCGGACGCGGCTTTGGCGGACACTCAAAATAAGCTCAAAAAGCTTGAAGAAGATAAGAATGCCCTAGCTGCTCAATTCGAATCTGAAAAGACTCGTATGAATGGTGAAATCGGTTCTATTAAAACAGAATTGAATAACACTAAAAGCCAGATTGCAAAAGTTCAGGAGAAGCTGAATATGACATCTGCAGAATTAGACAAGGTGAAAGCCGAAATTAATGGTGTATTTGCCTCTTATGAAGGAAGTGGTTTGAAATTGGAAGAAAGAGATGGTCGCCTTTATGTTATGACTAGCCCGGTAAATTACAAAAGTGGTTCTTACAGGCTAACTCGTGCAGAACGCGATGCAATTAAAGGTTTGGCTGAATCTGTAAAGAAGAATCCAAATTTAAAACTTTTAATTGAAGGTCACACAGACAATGCAAAAGTTAACTCTGGTTCTGCTCTGCAGGACAATTGGCAGCTTTCGACTTTTCGTTCACTTGCTATCGTTCGTGAATTGGTTAAAAATGGTGTAAACCCTAATCAGGTAGCAGCCGTTGGTCGTGGTGAATCAATGCCAAAGTCAGCTAATAGCGACAAAGCTGGGAAAGCAGCTAACCGTCGTTCTGAGGTAGTTGTTGATGTTCCTCTAAAAGGAATTTTTGATGCCGCAAAAAAGAACTAATCTCTATCAAGGATTAAAATCAAAAAGCCGATGGATGTATTCTATCGGCTTTTTTAATTTAATAAATCGGGTGCTATTAACAAGAATGAAGGTATTTTAACACTAAAATGCTCCTCATTCAAAGTGTTAACCATATAATAGATACCTTCCATTTTGCCAAAATTGTTTTGCATAGATGACCAGCTAATATACTGAAAAGTTCCCGAGGGTTTTATAATGGGTTGCTGACCTAAAACACCCTCTCCCTTTACCTTCTTAATCAAACCATTCCCTTGCATTATTTTCCAGGATCGTTTAAGTAGTCTTATCGGAAATTCACTTTTGTTTTCAATGGTAATCCTGTAAGCGTGAACATATTTACCCTCCACAGGTGCTGAATATTTTTCCTGATAGAAGGTGTCAACACTAATGATAACTAAAGGTTGGTTGCATCGTGTTTCCATGTATGTTTTAACTGGGTCATAAAATGATTAATAATATCAACTATTTGTTGCTGAGCGTCTTCTAATACGTCATTTACTAAGACAATATCAAAAGAATTGGCGTAACTAATCTCTTGTTCTGCCTTTGAAATTCTCTTCTCAAGACTTTCTTCAGTCTCGGTTAATCGCTTTTTAAGTCTTTCTCTTAAAATATCCAGTGACGGCGTCTTTATAAAAATAGATAGTGCATCGGTGTTAAATTTACTCTTTAAAGCAAGAGCTCCTTTAACATCTACGTCAAATAGTACAATATTTCCTCTCTCCCATATTTTTGTTAGCTCGGAATATAAGGTGCCATAAAATTGATTGGGATAAACCTCTTCCCATTCAACCAATAAACCTTGTTCCCTAAAGCTCTGAAATATGTCAGTAGTGACAAAATGATAATCTTTCCCGTCCTCTTCCATTGGTCTTTTAGTCCTTGTAGTAGCAGAAATAGAAAAATTTAATGAGGGGAATTGATATAAAAGATGTTTTACGAAGGTAGTTTTTCCAGAACCTGATGGTGCCGTAATGATAATTACTGGCCCAATAACTTTTTTTTGGATGAGCTCAGAGGACATTGGCTACTTGTTCTTTGATTTTTTCTAGTTCATCTTTCATGGAAATTACCAGCTTTTGTATAGCCGCATGATTAGCTTTGGCACCTAACGTGTTTATTTCACGACCAATTTCCTGGGTAATAAATCCTAATTTGCGTCCTTTTGATTTTTCTGGCTTCTCCAGTTCTTCCATAAAATAAGCACAATTTTGCGATAACCTATGTTTCTCCTCAGTTATATCCATTTTTTCTAGAAAATAGATAATCTCTTGTTCAAATCTGTTTTCATCTATCTTTTCTTTGCCTTCGTATTGGGCAAGATTTTCTCTTAATCTGTCCTTCACTCTCTGTATTCGTTCCGGTTCATGCCCCGGAACTTTTGAAAGGGAAGCTTCAATGTTTTGAATCCTATATTTCATATCTGTTTCAATCGATTGCCCTTCCTTTTCCCTATAGTCATTTAGTTCCTTAATACAGTCTGCAATGGTAAGTAAAACCATTGACCATTCTTCTTCTGAAAATTCCTCCTCGCCACTGGCTACAACATTGGGTAACCTTAAAATAGATTGGAAAAAATCTACTTCGCCTAAACCTAAACTATTTTTTAGTTGGTTTAATTCCCGGTAATATTTTTCGAAAAGTACTTTGTTTATAAGGTTTTCCGGCTCGTCTGTTTCACAATGAATTTCTAAAACCAAATCAATTTTTCCTCTTTCGAATTTTTCGGACAATATTTTTCGAATATCCGCTTCTTTATTCCGGTAGTTTTGTGGCGTTTTCGTGCGTAAATCGAAAATCTTACTATTGAGAGACCTAATCTCTACAATAATCGTTTTATTTTTCCACAATAATTTAACTCTACCAAAACCAGTCATTGATAATAACATAAGCAAATATTTCCGTCCTATTTAAAGATTGAATGAACAGGCTAAGTTAACAAATATTAAAGGTAACTATCTATCTAATGATAAAATGAATAAATTTGTTTTTACACTTTAATTTAATTTAAAATATTATCACTTTTCCTTAAATAATTGGGAAATTAATACGACCTTTGCCCATCTATTAAAAATAATTTTTTTTCACAAACCTTTCAAAACCAACAGATATCAATGAGAAAAGCAGATTTGGTAGTTTCCGTTTCTGAGAAGACAGGTGTTCCAAAAGTAGATGTTTTGGTCGCTATGGAGGCTTTCTTTAAAGAAGTTAAGATTTCACTGTCGGAAGGTGAGAATGTTTATATTCGTGGCTTTGGTAGTTTTATTATCAAAAAAAGAGCTAAGAAGATTGGAAGGCACATCAAAAGGAATGTTGCTATTGAAATTCCTGAACATTTCATCCCTGCATTTAAACCAGCGAAGATTTTTGTTGAACAAGTAAAAAGTAATGTAACTTCGTTGCCTTCCGATGAAGGAATGGAAGATTAATCTTTTCTTACGTTTTTTTTCTTAGCCTCATGTATAGAGTTCAATATCTTGTTTTGTTTTTATCGGTTTTATTACTCCTGACAATGTATGTAGGTTGCGAAACAAAAGCTTCCGATGTTAAAGAAATGACCAAAACAAGGGCATTGGTAGTTGAAAATACTACACGCGAAGTGCTTGAAATATATGCTAAAAAGAAACTTAGTTCAACTGATTTGCTTCTATTAGAAAATCTAAATAAAGATTTAGATAAAAATACAGATCTTAATAAAAAGGCAGAAATTGCTCGTAAATTGTCGGCAAAATGGTACGACTTAGGATTCCCTGCTATCGCTGGTGCTTATGCTGAAATGTTGGCAGAATGGTTTCCAACGCCCGAGGCCTGGTCTATTGCTGGTACAACTTTTGGACAAGCAATTCCTCAAAAAGAGGATGCCAAAGTAAGAGATTTTGCCGCCGCTCACGCAGTAACTGCTTTTGAAAATGCCATATCTCTTGCTCCTGAAGATTGGGCTAACAAATTAAATCTGGCCCTCGTACTAACAGAAGTCCCTCCCCAGGATAATCCTATGAAAGGGGTTAAAATGCTGTTGGACCTTGATAAAAATTATCCTGATAATGCAAGAATTCTTTTTCATCTTGGGCGTTTAGCCATTCAAACAGGGCAGTTTGAGAAGGCAGTGGTAAGGTTAGAAAAATCTCTTAATCTAGATAATAATCAGCCTCAAATTTATTGCTTACTCGAAAAAGCTTATCGTGAAACGTCAAATTCTGATCTGGCTGACAAAGCCTCAGAGAAATGTCGTAATTCAATAAAATAATTTTTAAACTCTAAAAAAAGAATATTATGCCATGTGGAAAAAAGCGTAAAAGACATAAAATAGCTTCTCACAAAAGAAAGAAAAGATTACGTAAGAATCGTCACAAAAAGAAAAAATAGGTAGTCTTTAGCCCTTCTGTTAAGGGTTTATAGGGAATGTATATTTGTTTCCGCTCCCATTTGTGGTTAATTAAGTGAATTATCTATGATTTTTTATGGATAATTTACTTAATTATTACCCTATTTTTGCTTTTACAGAAACATTCCTTTCTGCTATTTTTTCTAAATTATTCTCTTGTGGAAAAAGAACTTGTTATTTCCTCGACTTCAACAGAAGTGGAAATTGCCTTAATTGAAAATGCTCATCTTGTTGAAATTCATTCGCAAAAAGTTAATAATAACTTTTCTGTGGGTGATATCTTTTTAGGGAGTGTTAAAAAATTAATGCCTGGCTTAAATGCTGCTTTTATTGAGATAGGACATAATAAAGATGCTTTTTTGCATTATACCGACCTGGGGCCAAAACTCAAATCTCTTACCAGATTTACCCAGTCAGCCGTAAATGGTAGCCAAAATACTCCAACGCTTGATCATTTTACGCTGGATCCGGAAATTGTTAAAACAGGGAGAATCGATCAGGTCCTTGCAAAACGCGACCTCCTACTCGTCCAGGTTTTAAAAGAGCCTATTTCAACCAAAGGCCCTCGCTTAAGTTGTGAAATTACTATTCCAGGTAGATTTTTAGTTTTAACTCCTTTCTCTGATATTGTTGCCGTTTCTAAAAAAATTGCCAATAACGAAGAGAGAAAAAGACTTAAACTTCTCATAGAAAGTATCAAACCTAAAAACTTTGGTATCATTGTTCGTACCGCCGCAGAAGGTAAATTAGTAGCCGATCTTCATGAAGAATTAGGCTTTATGATGGGTAAATGGAATGATCTATTCTCTTCTCTTCATAAAGGTGCAGCGCCAATGAAATTGCTCAGTGAGCTTGACAAAACATCAAGTATATTAAGAGATCTTCTTAGCGATTCTTTCAATAAAATACTGGTCGATGACAAAGATCTTTACCAGAGTATTCGTAATTATTTAGCTACTATCGCTCCCGATCAAGTAGGTATAGTTCAGCTTTATAAAGGTAATAATCCCATTTTTGAATCAATGGGAATTATTAAACAAATTAAGTCTTCCTTCGGTAAAACTGCCTCCCTTCCCAGTGGTGCTTACCTTGTGATCGAGCATACTGAGGCAATGCATGTCATCGATGTCAATAGTGGCCATAAAATGAGCTCCCAAAATGCCGATGAGGCTATAATGAGGGTTAATGTCGAGGCCGCTGCGGAAATTGCCAGGCAACTTCGCTTAAGAGATATTGGAGGAATTATCATCGTCGATTTTATCGATATGAAAAACTCTGAGTATAAGAAGGACCTGCTCAGTGTCATGCGGGCAGCAATGAAAAAAGATAGAGCGCAACATACTATCTTGCCCTTGAGTAAGTTCGGCTTGATGCAGATTACTCGTCAAAGAGTTCGTCCTGAAGTGAAAATTGATACAACAGAGGTTTGTCCAACTTGTAACGGAACTGGTAAAATCAATCCTTCTATCCTTATAGTGGATGATATTGAACGTGATCTGAATTTTATCTTTCAATCCAGACCTTCAGCTAAAATTACTATCGTCGCGCATCCTTACATTCATGCCTTTCTTAAAATGGGGTTGTATAGTAAACAATTGCAATGGTCCTTCCGTCACATGAAATGGATAAAAATTGCCCCTTCCAATGAACAACATATTTCAGGATACCAATTTTTTGACGAAAATAATGATCAGATTAGGCTAAATTCATAGTTCTTATCAGTTCATCGGACAGCCACATCCTGTTTTGCAAGCATTTATTAAAAGGGAAATGATCACAAACAGTATGGAAACGTAATTTATTTTTATTTTTTTCATACCTTAAAGATAATTTAATATCAGTTTTACACCAAGTTAATAAATAGCCTTCAATTTTGTTCTTTTAAAAGTTCAAATTTGTACCGCCAATGACAGTCTTTCTAAATAACCAGGCAGCATCAGGAAGTAAATTTTTTCCCGAAATTAATGAACCAGCTATTTTGGTAACTCCTTTAGACTGGGGTTTAGGTCATGCTACTCGGTGTATTCCGATTATTCGCTGTTTATTAGCTTTAAAACAACCTGTTTTATTGGGAGGTTGTGGGGACTCTCTTAAAGTATTGAGACTCGAATTCCCAGATTTACCATTCGTCCTCCTTCCCGAATATAATATGCGTTACCCCAAAGAAAATATGCTTTGGAACGTTGCGCTGAAATTACCTCAGCTTCTTTCTACCTTTGTTAAAGAACAACAAGTAGTGAAAGCGCTATATAAAAATAATAAAATAAAGGCTGTAATTTCTGATAACAGATACGGTTGTTTTCATCCAGATATTCCTTCTATCCTCGTTACTCATCAGGTTTATCCTATCGTTCCTTTGCCTTCTGTCGAAAAGGGTATTCAAAAATATGTGCAGCTTTTAATAAATCAATTTAACGCCTGTTGGATTCCCGATATGCCCGAGGCTTCTTCCTCGCTGGCTGGCAAATTGGCCCACCCAATGGTGAAAAATGCCCGATGTATCGGGCCTTTAAGCAGATTAGCTCCTCAAGAGGATTTAATTAACCCTACTTTTAAAGTGCTCTTTCTTCTCTCGGGGCCAGAACCTCAACGAACTTATCTTGAAAATATCATTAGGGAACAAGTAGTCTCTCTCGATGGAAATTATGCTTTAGTTCAGGGGCTTCCCAATCAAGTAAATGCAGCTTCCTTTACAGAGGGGAATTTAACTGTTTTTCCCTACGTTCAAGCCAGTGAGTTATCTCTTTTAATTGCAAACAGTGAAATGGTTCTCTGTAGAGCTGGGTATAGTACCCTTATGGACCTTGCCTTTTTTGGGAAGAAAGCCATTTTCGTTCCAACACCAGGGCAAACAGAACAAATCTATTTGGCAGATCAATTACATGAAGCAAATAGAGGTACTACCGTTTCTCAAGATAAATTAATTCTGATGGAAGCAATAAAAAAAGCGGAACTTACCGTCGGGCTGCCTAAGTACAAACCAAATATTGGGGTTGATTTACTTATGGACGCAGTAAAGGATTTGCTAATTCTTTGTGAGAAATAACCTATTTGTTTATCTCGTTCATAGCCAAACTAATGCCTAAAGAAACAAACTTTTTTACGGCATCGGCACTCTTGGAAATAATTTTGCTGAGTTGCTTATTCTCCTCTTCGCTCCATTCGCCAAGAACATAATCAACTTGTATCCCTTTTTGTTCCGGACGACTTATCCCGACTCTTAGCCTCGGATACTCAGTACCGTTTAGCACGGCCTGGATATCTTTAAGCCCATTGTGCCCACCGTCACTTCCCCGGGGCTTTAAACGAACCGTTCCAAAATCAAAATTCAAATCATCAACAATAACCAGTAAATTGTTTTTGTCAATTTTTTCTTTCTGCATCCAGTAATTAACAGCCTTCCCACTTAAATTCATATAAGTGGTAGGTTTTACTAAAATAAGCTGCTTCCCTTTATACTTTATCCTGGCTATGTGCGCCAGTGTTTCATTTTGAAATGAAACACTGGCGGCATTGGCTAGTTCATCTACTACTTTGAAACCAATATTATGCCTGGTTTCAGCATATTCAGCCCCTTTATTTCCAAGGCCAACAATTAAATACTTCATGAAGTGAAAATTAAACAGCTACATT
>Ga0247836_1001162_pt1 | contig 44232 bp, 42 predicted proteins | sample LaCruzMarch2015__4_FD_187116 | JGI IMG/M metagenome (GOLD analysis project Ga0247836, IMG submission 187116) | Freshwater microbial communities from meromictic Lake La Cruz, Castile-La Mancha, Spain - LaCruzMarch2015_14m | ecosystem: Environmental > Aquatic > Freshwater > Lake | place: Spain... | reverse complement strand
CTTCTTAGCTATAGATGTGTGCGGGAGGCGGGACTTGAACCCGCACGTCCGAAGACACAGGTTCCTAAGACCTGCGTGTCTGCCATTTCACCACTCCCGCAAATCCTTACCAAAGCGTTACCGCTTCAGTATGGATAGGGGTCAAGATTAGAGGTAAGTTAAGAATGTTCCAAACGGCGTATACGTATAGAAAGGCTTTAAGCCATTTTGTCTAACGATTTGGTAACGGGTGCCAGTGCTCACGATAACCTTGCCTAATGCCATCACATATTGAGATTTTGGAGCGGGAGATCAAGGCTGCTATCAGCCGAGCGATCGATGCCGGAAATCTCAGTGGCCAAACCCCAGAGACGATCAAGCTGGAGCGTCCTAAGGATCGCGATCATGGGGACTATGCAACTTCTATCGCGTTGCAATTAGCAAAACCGGCTGGCAAGAATCCGCGCGAGGTAGCTCAATTAATTGCCGATCAACTCAGCGGTGTCGCAGATATATCTACGGTTGAAATTGCTGGACCCGGATTTATCAACATCACATTAAATCGTGCAAGCCAAGCAGCACTTGTGCAAACAATTGTTGCGGCCAAGAGTGAATATGGAAAAGGAGCTGCGCTGGCTGGTGTGAAAGTCAATCTTGAATTTATTAGTGCTAACCCTACTGGACCCTTGCACTTAGGTCACACACGGTGGGCAGCAGTTGGAGATGCACTTGGTCGTGTTCTGACCGCAGCCGGTGCACAAGTAACACGTGAATTTTATATTAATGATCGCGGTAATCAGATGGATCTATTTGGTCAATCAGTTGAAGCGGTTGCACTTGGTAACGCGGTTCCAGAAAATGGATACCAAGGCGAATACATTAAGGATTTAGCAAAAGATGTTGTTGCGCAAAATCCTGGCATAAAGGAATTGTCGGGGGATGAGCGCTTTATTGCATTCCGTGAAGCGGCATACACATTGCAGTTAAGGGACCAGCAACGAGTATTAGACACCTTTAATACACACTTTGATGTGTGGTTCTCAGAGCGCTCGCTGCATGATCAAGGCGCCGTGGAACACGGTATGGAAAAGCTTCGGGTAAAAGGTCATGTATTTGAAGTAGATGGCGCAGTATGGCTTCGCACAACTGATTTTGGTGATGACAAAGATCGAGTGATGACAAAGAGTGATGGTTCACTTACATACTTTGCCTCAGATACGGCCTATTACATTAATAAGCGTGAACGAGGCTTTGACATGTGTATTTATATGTTGGGCGCAGATCACCACGGATACATAGGTCGCTTAAAGGCAACTGCAGCATGTGCTGGCGATAATCCTGAATACAACATCCATGTCTTAATTGGCCAGCTTGTAAAGATTATGGAAGGTGGCGAAGAGGTAAAGCTGTCTAAGCGTGCCGGAACAATCATTACCCTTGAAGAGCTAGTTGAAAAAGTTAGCGTAGATGCTGCTCGTTACACCTTGATTCGCTACCCAGTTGATACACCCATGGTTATGGACATCGATGTTTTAAAGAGAAATACAAATGAGAATCCTGTCTATTACGTTCAGTACGCACATGCTCGTATTGCGGCAGTTTTGCGCAATGCCGAGGAGCTTGGTGCCTCATTAGATCTCAAGGATTTCGACCCTGCGCAGTTGGTGCATGATCGTGAGAATGAATTGTTAGGTGCGTTGGCAGAGTTCCCACGTGTTGTGGCAAGTGCGGCCGAATTCCGCGAACCCCATCGCATCGCCCGCTACCTCGAAGAACTTGCTGGCACGTATCACGGCTTCTATAACGATTGCCGCGTCTTGCCAATGGGAGAAGAAGAATTATCTGCGCTACATACAGCACGTTTATTACTATGTACTGCAACAAAGCAGGTCGTTCACAACGGTCTAGATCTTCTAGGCGTCAGCGCACCGGAGAGGATGTAACTCATGTGGTCCTCATCTGTCACAACTGGTGCTGAACTTTCTATTGCAGGAATAACTGCACAGACACTTGCTAAAGAGTTTGGAACTCCAACATTTTTTATTGATGAAGCAGATTTTAGGGAAAGAGCACTTGCGTGGGATAAAGCGCTTAAGGATGCGTTTGGACCACATGCGGGCACTGTTTACTACGCATCAAAAGCATTTATCTGCACTGAACTTGCACGCTGGATCAAGGAAATTGGCATTGGAATTGATGTAAGCACGGCCGGAGAAATGGCGGTTGCACTTGCTGGCTCCATTGATCCAGCAAAGATCGAAGTACATGGAAACAATAAGTCTTTGGGCGAAATTGAAAAAGCAATATCAGTCGGTGTGGAATCAATTGTTATTGATTCACTCTATGAAATAGAGCGTGTGGCAGAGGCTGCAAAAAAAGCTGGCAAATTTCAGCGAGTACTGCTGCGCATAACACCAGGTATCCAAGCCCATACACACGAATCAATTGCCACTGCACATGAAGATGTGAAGTTTGGTTTTTCAATTGCAAGTGGAGCAGCATGGGCTGCAGTAAATGCTGTTCGTATGCACCCAAACCTTGAGCTTCGTGGCATCCATGCACACATTGGTTCACAGATTTTTGGTTACAAATCCTTTGAGATTTTGTCAGAACGACTAGTTTCTTTACTTGCCCAATATCGCGATGAGTTTAAGAGCGAGTTACCTGAATTAGATCTTGGCGGGGGATATGGAATTGCATATTTACCTGGGGATCAAACAGTTGATCCTGTAGAGGCAATGAACGCACTTGCTGCGGCAGTTACAAAGAATTGTGCAACACATAAGCTGCAGATCCCAAGAGTTTCGATTGAACCAGGCCGAGCAATTGTGGGACCAACCATGTTTACCTTGTATGAAGTTGGCACAGTAAAAGATGTGACTTTAGAAAATGGCACCCATCGTCGCTACATTTCAGTAGATGGCGGCATGAGCGACAACATTCGACCATCTCTCTATGGCGCTGAATACACAACAATTTTGGCTAATCGCACCAGCACAGCAGCACATGTTTCTAGCCGTTTAGTAGGAAAGCATTGCGAAACGGGAGACATTGTTATTCGCGAAATAGATTTGCCAGATGACATCGTCCCCGGGGATTTATTAGCTGTCCCTGCAACTGGTGCATATGGCCGAAGCATGGCCAGCAACTACAACCATGTGCCAAGACCACCAGTAGTTGCAGTAAAAGATGGAAAAGCTCGTGTAATTGTGCGCCGAGAGACTGAAGCTGATCTGCTTCGCCTCGATATTTAACGCCGATCTAGTCATCTATGAAAGAATGGCGCCATGAACTCGGGCGTCAAGACAATCACTATTGGAATGCTTGGCTGCGGCGTTGTCGGCAGCCAGGTTGCCCGCCTACTCCAAGATGATGAGCAAGAGCTTTCGGAGCGTTCAGGTGCACTACTTAAGTTAAGCAAAGTCGGTGTTCGCACAGCAGGTGCGCGTGATGGTGTTGATTCATCTTTAATTACAACTGACTTACAGTCAATTGTTTCAGATCCAAGCATCAACATCATCATTGAAGTGATGGGCGGAATCGAACCTGCTAAATCTTTGATTCTTGAAGCAATCAAAAATGGTAAATCTGTCATCACCGCTAACAAGGCCTTGCTTGCAACTCACGGGCATGAATTATTTAACGCAGCCGATGCGGCCAAAGTAGATTTGTATTACGAAGCAGCAGTTGCTGGTGCAATTCCAATTATTCGATCAATGCGTGAATCACTTGCTGGTGATCAAATCACCCGTGTGATGGGAATTGTTAACGGAACAACAAACTACATTCTGACAAAGATGCATGAAGAAGTCCGCGCCTTTGATGAAGTACTTAAGGAAGCGCAAACTCTTGGTTATGCCGAAGTAGATCCAACTGCTGACATTGAAGGACATGACGCAGCCGCAAAGGCTGCCCTGCTTGCTAGCCTTGCTTTTCACAGTACAGTTGTAATCGATGAGGTGTATTGCGAAGGCATTACACGTATTTCATCTGAGGATGTTGCTGCTGCCAAGTCAATGAACAGCGTTATCAAGTTATTGGCAATTGCAGAGCTAACAGTTAAAGATGAGATTTCAGTTCGCGTGCATCCAGTGATCTTGCCTACGGCACACCCATTGGCCTCTGTGCGTAACGCATTTAACGCAATCTATGTTGAATCTGAAGCTGCTGGCCAGCTCATGTTCTATGGTCGCGGAGCAGGTGGTGCGCCAACAGCATCGGCAATCCTTGGTGATTTAGTTGCCGTTGCTCGCCACGCTGCTTATTCAACTGTTGGTTATGGTGAATCTGATTATGCCGACCTTGATATTGCCCCAATTGGCGCAGTGAAATCTCAGTTCTTTGTCCGACTACATGTTGCTGATAAATCAGGTGTTTTGGCAGCAATTGCGCAAACTTTTGCAAGTGAGAGCGTTTCGATTCAAACAGTTCGACAAGCAGGTCTTGGCGCAGATGCCGAACTAATTGTTGTTACTCACGCAGCCTCAGAGGATGCCTTAGATGCATGTGTTGAAAAGTTGAAGAAGATGGATATTGTCAGCAAAGTTGAAAGTGTTATTCGCGTTGAGGGAGCACCTGCCTGATGGGTCTATTTTCTAAGAAGGAATCTGGCGCACACCAATGGCGCGGTGTTATTGAGGAGTACCGTCACCGTCTTCCAGTAAGTGCGAAAACTCCGATTGTTTCTTTGCGCGAGGGTGGCACACCACTTATCTATGCCTGCAATCTTTCAGAACTTCTTGGTAACAATGTGTGGATTAAGTATGAGGGTCTGAACCCAACAGGTTCTTTCAAAGATCGCGGAATGACAATGGCGATCTCAAAGGCTGCAGAAGATGGTGCAAAGGCAGTTATTTGTGCATCAACCGGAAACACTTCAGCATCTGCTGCTGCATATGCCGTTAAAGCAGGAATGCGTCCGGCAGTTTTGATTCCTAAAGGCAAGATTGCAATGGGGAAGCTGGCTCAAGCTGTCATTCATGACTCAACAATTTTGCAAGTAAACGGAAACTTTGATGATTGTTTAATGCTTGCTAAGGAGCTTTCAGAAAACTATCCAGTCGCACTTGTTAATTCTGTTAACCCGTATCGAATTGAGGGGCAAAAGACAGCAAGTTTTGAAGTTGTAGACATGCTTGGTGATGCTCCAGATATTCACGCACTTCCAGTGGGTAATGCAGGAAACATCACTGCGTATTGGAAGGGTTATAAGGAATACAACAAGGACGGCCTTTCAACAAAACTACCGATGATGTATGGATTCCAAGCAGCAGGTGCTGCACCCATTGTTAAGGGCAAGATCGTTAAGAATCCAGAGACTATTGCAACAGCTATTCGTATTGGTAACCCTGCTTCATGGCAGCAAGCAATTGAAGCCCGCGATGTATCAGGTGGTGTCATTGACTCTGTTACTGATCGCGAAATCTTGAGCGCATACCGCTTGATTGCAGCTAAGGAAGGTATTTTCGTTGAGCCTTCATCTGCAGCAGGTCTAGCAGGGCTGATTAAATACAAGAAGGCTGGCAAGCTGCCAAAGGATAAGACAATTGTCATTACTGTTACAGGACATGGCTTAAAAGATATTCCTTACGCACTAGAGGCTGCCAAAAAGCCTGTAGTTGTTCCTGTTAACGCAAAGATTGCAGCTAAAGCATTGGGACTTGCGTAAAAAATGAAGCCAACATTTAAGGCACAACCTGTTCAGGTTCAAGTTCCGGCATCTAGTGCGAACTTAGGACCTGGCTTTGACTGCCTTGGATTAGCACTCAATATGAATGATCGTTATATGGCACAAGTAATGGATGAGCCAGGTGTTGATATTGATGTGACTGGAGAAGGCGCAGAAAGTATTCCAACAACAGATAAGAATCTAGTCATCAAGGCAATGCATAAAGGTTTTGATTTCTTGGGTGGTCGCCCGCGCGGTATTGCACTTCGTCAATTAAATGTCATTCCACATGGCCGCGGACTTGGTTCATCTGCAGCAGCAATTGTTGGCGGTTTAGCACTTGCAAGAGCACTAGTTCTTGGCGGCAATGAACGCATGACTAATGAAGATATGTTGAACATTGCTAATGAAATGGAAGGCCATCCAGATAATGTTTCGGCAGCTATCTATGGCAATGCAAACTTGGCATGGCAAGAGTCCCAACGTGGCCACGTTGTTGCGCAATCTCTAAACTTTGAAGTTGATCCACGTATTGGTGTGCTGGCATTTGTTCCATCAACTGAGCTTTCAACCTCAAAGGCGCGCAAGATGTTGCCTGAATTAATCCCACATTCTGATGCGGTTAAGAACTCAAGCAATGTTGCTGTTCTGGTTCAAGCACTGCAGCACCGCCCAGATCTATTGCTCGGTGCAACAGAAGATTATTTACACCAGGCCTATCGCAAGGATGCGATGCCAAACAGTTTTGCTCTCATGACAAAGTTGCGCAAAGCCGGTGTGGCAGCCTTTATTTCCGGTGCTGGCCCAACTGTCTTGGTTCTTCACACTGGTGGGGAGTCAGAAGCTACCGAGTTAGAGCGCGCAGCAGGGGATAAGTTCGGCATGATTTCTCTGGGCATTTCACGCACGGGTGTAAGCCTCGTTTCGGCTTAATTTTGCAATTTCGCGTCCTATCCTGCTAACCTTTACACATCTGAACGGCACATCTAGCGGCCAGTAACACATCAGATAATTTCAAAAAACAAAAATCCCAGGTTCTTTAGGATTTAAGCCCTAGAACCAATAGTGAAAAGATATTCATGACAACAGAAATTGAACCAGTTCGCTCACAAAGTCCAGAGCTTGCTGCCATGACCCTTCCAAAGTTAAAGACAGTTGCAACTCAACTAGGTGTCGATGGCGCAGCAAAGATGAAAAAGGACGCACTTGTGGAAGCGATCGCTGATTTGCAGGCAAAGAACCGCGATGCTGCTAAGGCTGAACGCGAAGCACGCCGCGAAGCACGCAACAACCGTAAGAAGGATTCAAAGCCAACGAATAACAATCAGGATTCAGATGATGATGGCGAAGATTCATCGCCAGCACCACAGACAAACAATGACCGTGGTGGTCGCAATGACCGCTTTGATCGCAACGACCGTGGTCGTGGACGTGACCGCAACCGTGACCGCAACCGTGATCGTGCTCCTCGCGAAGAGCGCGAACCAGTTATTGGCGAAGATGATGTCCTCGTTCCAGTAGGCGGCTTACTCGATATTCTTGAAAGCTACGCATTTATTCGTACAGCTGGATACCTCCCAGGGCCAAACGATGTTTATGTTTCATTGCAGCAGGTTCGAAAGAACGGACTGCGCAAGGGAGATGTTGTTACAGGCCAAGTTCGTCAGCCACGTGAAGGTGAAACAAAGCAGAAGTTCAACGCATTAATCACTCTTGAAACAGTTAACGGAATGACTCCGGAAGAGGCACGTAATCGTGTTGAGTTCGGCAAGTTAACTCCGCTTTATCCTCAAGAGCGCTTGCGCCTTGAAACAGAGCCAAATGTTCTAACAACTCGTGTGATCGACTTGATCGCACCAATTGGTAAGGGCCAGCGTGGACTTATTGTTTCGCCTCCAAAGGCGGGTAAGACAATGGTTTTGCAATCAATTGCTAACGCAATCACAACGAACAACCCAGAGTGTCACTTGATGGTTGTTCTTGTAGATGAGCGTCCAGAAGAAGTTACAGATATGCAGCGATCAGTAAAGGGTGAAGTTATTGCTTCAACTTTCGATCGCCCAGCAGATGACCACACAACAATTGCTGAACTTGCTATCGAGCGCGCTAAGCGTCTTGTTGAACTAGGTCACGATGTAGTTGTTTTACTTGACTCAATTACTCGTCTAGGTCGCGCATATAACATCGCTGCACCTGCATCAGGTCGAATTCTTTCAGGTGGTGTTGATTCAGCTGCGCTATATCCACCAAAGAAGTTCTTCGGTGCTGCTCGTAATATTGAAGATGGCGGATCACTCACGATTCTTGCAACTGCTCTTGTTGACACAGGTTCTCGTATGGATGAAGTTATCTTCGAAGAGTTCAAGGGAACTGGAAACATGGAGTTGATCCTTGATCGCCGTATGGCTGACAAGCGAATCTTCCCTGCAGTTAACGTTGTTGCTTCAGGTACGCGTAAGGAAGAAATCCTTATGGGTTCAGAAGAGCTCAACATTGTGTGGAAGCTACGTCGTGTTCTTCACGCACTAGAACCACAAGCTGCTCTAGAACTGCTACTTGAGAAGATGAAGGGCACAAAGTCCAACGTCGAGTTCTTGATGCAGATTCAGAAGACAACTTCGGGTCCAGACGACTCAAAGTAAGCGTAAATTTCTCAAATGTAGGCTTATCGCTTACCCTTGGGGTCTGTTAACCGTCCGTTTGGTTCACTCAGCAATGAGACCCAAACACGAATATAAGGAATAACCATGAAGCCAGAGATCCACCCAGAATACAAAGACACCCAAGTTACTTGTGGTTGTGGCGAGAAGTTTGTAACTCGTTCAACAGTTGCAAGCGGTTCAATTTATGTTGAAGTTTGCTCAGTCTGCCACCCGTTCTACACAGGCAAGCAGCGCATCCTTGATACTGGTGGTCGCGTGGCTAAGTTCGAAGAGCGCTTCGGTAAAAAAGCAGCCAACTAGCTTTCTAAAGAAACCGCATCGCAGCCTTTATGGGTTGCGGTCGCGGTTTTTTTATTTCCCTAACCACTACGAATTAGAAAGGAGCAGTCAATGAGTAATGATCGCTTTGCATCAGCACATGAAATGGTGCGCGAATACGCCGAACTAGAAGCGAAGATGGCTGATCCTTCTATCCATGATGATCAAGCAAATGCCCGCAAGCTTGGTCGACGCTATGCCCAACTAGGTCCTGTCGTTGCAGGTTTCAAAGCCTGGAAATCATCTGAAGATGATTTGTTGGCAGCTGCTGAATTGGCTGCTGTTGACCCAGAGTTTGCGTCTGAAATTCCAGCACTGGAGGCAACGCGTGATGCTGCTGCAATAAAGCTAGAAGAGTTGTTATTGCCACGTGATCCCAATGATGATCGTGATGTTATTTTGGAAGTCAAAGCTGGTGCTGGCGGTGATGAATCAGCGATTTTTGCTGGAGATCTATTGCGCATGTATATGCGTTATGCCGAAAAGCACAACTGGAAAGTTGAAATCATTGATGCCACCGAAAGTGAAATGGGTGGCTACAAAGATATTTCTGTAGCTGTTAAGTCAAAGGGAGTCGCAGCACCTGGAGAATCTCCGTATGCGCGTTTGAAGTTTGAAGGTGGCGTGCACCGCGTGCAGCGAGTGCCAGAGACTGAAAGTCAGGGTCGTATTCACACATCTGCAGCTGGTGTACTTATTTTGCCTGAAGCAGAAGAGGTAGATGTTGATCTGAATATGAATGATGTGCGCGTAGATGTCTATCGCTCATCAGGTCCTGGTGGTCAGTCAGTTAACACAACTGACTCTGCCGTGCGTTTAACTCACGTCCCAACCGGAATTGTTGTTTCTTGCCAGAATGAAAAGAGCCAGCTTCAGAATAAGGAGTCCGCACTTCGTATTTTGCGTGCTCGTCTATTGGCAGATGCACAAGAAAAGGCTGAAGCGATTGCCTCTGCTGAGCGCAAGAGCCAGGTTCGAACTGTTGATCGCTCAGAGCGCATTCGCACATATAACTATCCAGAAAATCGCATCAGCGATCACCGTGTTAATTACAAGTCAAACAACTTAGATGCTGTCCTTAACGGGGATCTAGATGACATGATCCAAACATTGCTAGATGCCGACAAAGCTGCACGTTTGGCAAACGCGAACTAACATGCTCATCAAAGAGATTCTGCGCGATGCTAAATCGCAGTTAGCTGAATCTGGAATTTCTGAAGTGGATGCAGAGCACTTATTAGCTCACGTTCTTGGTTTGTCCAGAATGGATCTACATAACACTGTCTTAGTTGAATCAACCTTGCTTGGCATCGACGACAAAGATGTGCTTGAAGAGCAGTTTTATGATCTCTTGGATCGCCGGCTGAACTTTGAACCGTTGCAGTACTTAACCGGGACGGCCGGTTTTAGATACTTAAACATTGAAGTTGGCCCTGGTGTACTTGTGCCACGTCCTGAATCAGAGTTACTCGTCGAGGCAGTTTTGCAACACATTGAAAACCTGCCAGCACCAGTTAGCGTGATTGATCTTGGTGCAGGCTCTGGTGCACTGTCATTAGCAATTGCAACTGAAGCTCCAACAACACGAGTTATTGCGGTTGAAAAAAGTCCTGAAGCTTTGCTCTGGCTCAAGAAAAACGTTTCAGTGATCGCAGAAAATGTGCGGGTTGTTGAAGGCGATGTTGCAGAAGTGTTGCCAGGTATTAAGTGCGATGTTGTTATTGCTAACCCGCCATATGTTCCGGATGCCCAAGAGTTGCCACGAGATGTTGCTGGCTTTGAGCCACACATCGCCTTATTTGGTGGTCCCACAGGAATGGAAATTCCACAAATCTTTATCACCGCAGCTAGCCGTTTGCTAAAGCCTGGGGGAGTTTTGGTAATTGAACATACAGAGGATCAAGGCTCAGCAATTGCGGCTGCACTTGGAGTAGATTTTCTAGAAATAGCCCTGCATGATGACCTAGTAGGTCGACCACGTTGGACAAGTGCGGTGAGGAGGTAGCCATGGCAAAAGATATTGATCTTAAAAAGGGTGAACTCACTCGCCATATTACTAAGGCTGCCAAGGCAATCGCCGATGGATACATCATCGTTATCCCAATGGAAAATAGTTATGCCTTTGCCTGCGATGCCTTTAGATTAGACACAGTACGTCAGATGCATGTGTTGCGCGGAGATCCTTTGTTTACAGCAGCCCAAGTAATTGTTGGCAGCGTCAAAACTACTGAAGGAATCATTCGCGAGGTAACTCCTGAGATAAAAGGATTAATGAAAAAGTTTTGGCCTGGGATGCTCTCGCTTAACTTGCGACCACAACTGGGGCTTAGCTGGGATCTTGGCGATAACAACCAACTAGATCGTGTCAGTGTTCGTATTCCTCGAGCAAAGTTTGCAAAGGCACTTGCTGCACAAACTGGTCCATTGGCAATTGCAAGTGCTTCACGCAAGGGAATGGCACCTGCGAAATCTCTCGGTGACATCTTTGTTTTGGATTCTGATGTGGCGCTCAAGTTTGACAATGGAAATCTTCGAAAAGGTCCCATTTCTACGGTGGTAGAGGCTGATGAAACCGGTGTTCGGGTGCTGCGCGTGGGAGCCATCTCACTTGCCGAAATCAAAGCTATCGTCCCTGGCGCTACAGGCGAGTAGCCCCATCGCCCTATAGGGTTTGGCCATGTCCGAAACTTTCTATGGCCCAGATTTCAACCTGTTAACCCAGCAGGATCCTGATATCGCTGCGGTTCTTTTATCTGAACTCAAGCGTCAACAGACCAACCTGCAGTTGATTGCATCTGAAAACTTCACATCCCGCGCAGTATTGGCCGCCTTAGGTTCCACTCTTTCTAATAAGTATGCAGAGGGTTACCCAGGCAAGCGTTACTACGGCGGATGCGAAGAGGTCGATAAGGCTGAGTACCTTGCAATTGATCGTGCGAAGAGCTTGTTTGGGGCAGAACACGCAAATGTTCAACCGCACTCAGGTGCATCGGCAAATATTGCTGTCTATCAAGCATTTACTAAGCCGGGGGACACCGTGCTTGCAATGTCCTTGGCACATGGTGGTCACTTAACTCATGGATCTCCAGTTAACTTTTCAGGTAAATGGTTTAACGTCGAGTCATACGGTGTGCGCCAAGACAACGAACTGATCGATTACGACCAGCTGCGCGATCAAGCCATTGCGACAAAGCCAAAGATGATTTGTTCTGGCGCGACCGCCTATCCATCGCTTGTTGATTTTGCAAAGATCCGCGAGATTTGCGATGAAGTTGGCGCAATCATGTGGGTCGATGCTGCTCACTTCATTGGCTTAGTAGCCGGTAAGGCAATTCCGTCACCTGTGCCATATGCAGATGTTGTTTCCTTCACAACACATAAAGTTTTGCGTGGACCACGTGGTGGAATGATTTTGGCTAAGGCAGAACATGCCGCGGCGATTGATAAGGCTGTTTTCCCAGGAATGCAGGGCGGACCAATCATGTCTGCAGTTGCTGGCAAGGCAATTGCGCTCGCAGAGTGTGCATCACCTGCTTATCAAAAGTATGCAAAAGATGTCATCGTTAACGCAAAGGCACTTGCAGCAGCACTTGAAGCAGAAGGCATGCGCGCAGTATCTGGTGGTACTGAGACTCACTTGGCACTTATGGATATTCGTAGCACTGGCGTTACCGGCAAGGTTGCCGATGAGCGATGTGGGGCTGCCGGAATTGTTATGAACAAGAACTCGATTCCTTATGATCCTGAAAAGCCAGGAATTACTAGCGGTATTCGTGTTGGTTCACCTGCAACAACTACCCAAGGAATGGGTGTTGAAGAGATGAAGCAGATCGCAACATTAATTTCACGTGCTATCAAAACTGATGATGCAGCAGCACATGCAGCTATCAAAACTGAGGTTCATTCCTTGACTGCGCGTTTTCCTATCTACCAGGCGTAATACTTAGTAATGCGCGAGTACTTAGTAACCCTGCTGATATCGGCTGCTTTGTGTTATCTGATTACTCCAATTGTTCGCTCACAAGCAATTCGTTTCGGCGCTGTTGCGGGTGTGCGAGAGCGCGATATTCATAGCACTCCAACTGCGCGTTGGGGCGGGGTAGCGATGTGGGCAGCAATGGCCCTTACCTTCCTCATAGTTAGCAATCTGCCACTTGTTGGAAAATCCCTTGGCCATGAAGCACAAGGAATATTTCTGGCAGCAACATCAATTGTTTTGCTGGGAATGGCAGATGATCGCTTCGAACTAGATGCGCTCACAAAACTTGCCGGACAAGTCTTTACAGCTGGCATTTTACTGCTCTATGGAATTCAAATCTTGTGGCTTCCTATCAATGGTGTGATTACCTTGCCACCAAGCATCGGTCAGTTGCTCACAGTGCTTATTGTTTTAGTTGTCATTAACGCCGTTAACTTTATTGATGGAATGGATGGCCTTGCAGCAGGAGTTGTTGCGATCTCAGGTATTGCCTTTTTCGCCTTTGCCTACCTATTGGCTGTTGATTACGGCTTTAGCCGCGCAGGTGCACCATCGCTTATAACAGCGGTTTTAATAGGTATTTGCCTTGGTTTCTTGCCCCATAACTTGAGCCCAGCGAAGATATTCATGGGCGATAGCGGTTCGATGTTGCTCGGTCTATTGCTATCAGTTTCTGCAATTACTTTGACGGGCCAGGTTGATCCCAATGCAATCTCTGCTGAAAAACTAGGACCAACGCTGTTGCCACTTTTACTTCCATTTGCAGTCCTTGCAATTCCATTTTTAGATTTACTGCTTGCAGTTAGTCGTCGCATCAAAGCAGGCAAGTCTCCTTTTGCGCCAGATAACTTGCACCTGCACCACCGATTGTTAAGTGCGGGCAATTCAACCGGCCAGACTGTGCTGATCGTGTATTTGTGGACTGCAACAATTGCATTTCCGGTAACAGTCTTGGCTTTTGCCCCATGGTGGATTGCTGTACTAACTGCTTTGTTCTTTGCATTGCTAAGTGCAGTTGTTATGAAGTATAGAAAAAGGGTTGTGGTATGAGCCAGCCAAGTAATGAAATGCAGTTGCTACGTGGAGCGGTTGTCCCGACAGCAATCACGGGTGTTGTTTCCATAGTTGTTTCATCTGCCATTGCAGGGTTACCTGGTTTTTATGGAGCATTTCTGGCTCAATTTATTGTTGTCATATTTTTTGCAGTGACATTATGGGTTTCTAAGCTTTCTAAAAATCTTGATCCACTTTCAACAATGGGGCTTGCACTGTTTTCATACACAACCAAGTTGTTGCTGGTCGGTGTTTTCCTCTGGGTTTTGACCAAATACACTGATCGAGAGGCCATCAACAGGACTAGTTTCGGTGTGGCTGCAATCCTGCTCTCACTGAGTTGGTTAGGTGGCGAGATTGCCAGTTACATGAAGTTGCGCATACATTTACCTCTACCCAATCAGGGCACCACACCACCCGAGGAGTTGAAATGAGCCGCAACAATGAAGGCGCTGCCTGGACGATCCTTGGTTACCTGCTGTCCGGACCTCTTTTTTGGGGTGGGGTTGGGTATGGCCTGGATACTTGGTTAGGCACCGGCTACTTCCTAGCCTCTGGCCTATTGCTGGGAATGGGCGCGGCTTTGTACCTGGTGTGGCTGCGTTTCGGACGGTAAAAGAGTCCTAATCCGCTGATTTTCGATTTCGCCCAAAGGCTCATTTACGCATAGGGTATGCCCGAAGAACAAGCCATTAACCTCATGAGGAGTACGCGTGCGCTCGATGTATAGCTTTCTTGCAGAAGGCGACGAGTTCGTTCCCCCAAGTAGTAAAGACTTCGTTTTACCTCCTATTTTTGGTGACAACGCGTACACAACGAAGCCAATTTTCTTAGTTCTTCTCTCAGTTGTTCTTCTCTCAGTTTTCTTCTTAATGGCATCACGTAAAGCTGCCATTGTTCCCTCAAAGCTTCAATTTGCAGGTGAGTCTGTCTACGCATACGTGCGCAATGACCTTGGTAAAGAGATCATCGGTCATGAATTCATGCGCTTCGTGCCATATCTATTCACGCTCTTCACATTTATTTTGGTAAACAATTGGTTCGGAATTATTCCGTTGTTGCAGTTCCCAACAATGTCTCGCATCAGTTTTGCGTATGTTCTTGGAATTATTACCTTTGTAGTTTTCCACTATGTAGGAATCCGTCACCACGGAATATTTAAATACCTGAAGGACATTTTGTTTATGCCGGGTGTTCCAAAGCCTGTCTATATCCTTTTGACACCAATTGAAATTGCGACGTACTTAATTGTTCGTCCTTTGACTATCTCACTTCGTTTGTTTGCAAACATGTTTGCTGGTCACTTGCTTCTCATGATCTTTATCCTGGGTGGAGAACATCTACTGCAGGGTGCTATTGGCTTGAAGTTGGTAAGTCCATTTGCTTTTGCATTTGGAATCGCACTGACCTTCTTTGAACTCCTTGTTCAATGTTTACAGGCGTACATCTTTACCCTGTTAACTGCCCTATATATCGGCGGCGCACTTGCCGACGAGCACTAACTAGAGTTCCACAGCAGTACAAACAAGCACCACCTACTAGAAATACCAACGGAAAGGTAAGAAAAATGACAGGCACACTCAACCTCGTCGGTTACGGTCTTGCAGCAATTGGACCAGGACTTGCAGTTGGAATGATCTTCTCTGCGTACATCAATGGCGTTGCACGCCAGCCAGAAGCACGTAGCGTTCTACAGCCAATCGCATTCTTGGGCTTCGCTATGGCTGAAGCACTTGCATTGTTCGGTCTCGTACTCGCATTCGTCCTATAAAAATATTCGATAACTAGCTAGAGGAATACAGATGTCATTCTCATTGCTTGCAGCAGAGGGAGCGCCTAATCCGCTCTTGCCTCACACAGCTGAAATTGTTGTCGGCTTCGTTGCTTTCGGCTTGCTTTACTTTGTAATGCGCCGCAAAGTGGTTCCGATGTTCGAGAAAGCGTTTACCGCTCGCACAGAAGCAATTCAAGGTGGAATCGAACGTGCTGAAAAGGCTCAGGCAGAAGCTGCCGAAGCATTGGTTCAGTACACCGAGCAACTCTCAAAAGCACAGAGCGAATCACAAGCACTCCGCGAGGAAGCTCGTATTCAAGGTGCGGCAATCATTGAAGAACTTCGTGCCAAAGCACAAGAAGAGGCTGCACGAATTACAGCTTCTGCTCATGCTTCAATCGAAGCAGAGCGTCAACAAGCGGTGACATCACTTCGTAATGAAGTGGGCGCACTTGCAGTTGAACTGGCTTCAAAGATTGTTGGAGAAGCCCTAGATGATCAGGCGCGCCAATCACGCATCGTTGATCGTTTCCTCGAAGATCTAGAAAAATCAAAGTAAACACAAACAACTTAAATAAGTAGAAAAAGAGAAAAGAAAAATGAGAGCTCATCTCGGAGGCAGCAGTCGACAGTCACTGTTGGCTGCCCGCACCGCACTTGATGCCGCTGTTAAGGGTGTCGATGCGCAAGCAGCTTCAACGTTGAGTTCTGAGCTTTTCTTTATCGCCGATGTTTTGGGATCTAATATCTCTGTACGCCGCGCACTTACCGATCCATCACGTGATGCACATGCTAAGGGCGTTTTCGTTAAGGATCTTTTAGCTTCAAAGGTGGGAGCAGCAGCACTTGGTTTAACAACTGAGCTAGCTGCACTTCGTTGGTCTGGAGCGAAGGATCTAGTACTAGTTATTGAACAGTTGGCAATTGAAGCGGAGGCATCAGCTGCCAACATCTCTGGCGAACTTGATCGCGTAGAAGATGAAATCTTTACAGCCGCAACAGCCTTTGCAAGTTCTTCAGAACTGCGCAAGGCGCTGACCTCAGATGCTAAGAATGCTAAGGCAGCCTTAGTTTCTGAGATTCTAAAGGGCGCATCTGGATCAACTGTGAAGTTGGTTTCACAGATGGTTAATTCATGGAGAGGTCGCAGCATTGAGTCAGCTTTTGCTGATTATCAGTGGGCACTTGCAGCACGCCGCAATCGCGTGATTGCACTTGTTCGAGTCGCTGCACCAATTACACAGGCACAACTTGACCGTCTAACTACTTCACTAACAAGCAAGGTTGGACAACCTGTTCGAATTAATATTGAAATCGATCCTTCTGTAATTGGTGGAGTTTCAGTGAAGTTCGCAGATGAAATCGTTGATGGATCAGTTTCAAATCGTTTGGCGGGGGCCGCACGCGCTCTTGCCGGAAGCAAATAAAGGGAGAAACACATGGCAGACCTAAAGATCAATCCTGAAGAGATTCAGGGTGCCTTAGCGAATTTCGTTAAGTCATACGATCCAGGCGTTGCAGCTCGCGACGAAGTCGGAACCGTAAGCCAAGCAGGCGACGGAATCGCACGTGTTCAAGGGCTGCCATCAACAATGGCAAATGAGTTGTTGCAGTTTGAAAACGGCACACTCGGCCTTGCACTCAACCTAGACGTCCGTGAAATCGGTACCGTTATTTTGGGTAGCACAACAGGAATTGAAGAAGGAACATCAGTTCGACGTACAGGTGAAATTCTTTCTGTACCAGTCGGAGATGGTTTCCTAGGTCGCGTTGTTGACGCACTTGGAAATCCAATTGATGGCAAGGGTGAAATCAAAGCTGAAGCACGTCGTGCACTAGAACTCCAGGCTCCCTCTGTAGTTCAGCGCCAACCTGTTAAGGAACCACTTGCAACTGGTATCAAGGCGATCGATGCGATGACTGCGATTGGTCGCGGACAGCGCCAGCTCATCATTGGTGACCGCCAGACTGGTAAGACTGCTGTTGCAGTAGACACAATTATTAACCAGAAGGAAAACTGGAAATCTGGCGACAAGAAGAAGCAAGTTAAGTGTATTTATGTTGCTATTGGCCAGAAGGGTTCAACGATTGCTGCAGTAAAGGGCGCACTCGAAGAAGCTGGCGCAATGGAGTACACAACAATTGTTGCTTCACCTGCATCAGATCCAGCAGGTTTCAAGTACCTATCTCCTTACACAGGTTCTGCAATTGGCCAGCACTGGATGTACAAGGGCGAGCACGTTCTTATCGTGTTTGATGATTTATCAAAGCAAGCTGAGGCTTACCGTTCAGTCTCACTTCTACTTCGTCGTCCACCCGGCCGCGAAGCATACCCAGGCGATGTTTTCTACTTGCACTCACGTTTGCTAGAGCGTTGCGCAAAGCTTTCCGATGAATTAGGTGGCGGTTCAATGACCGGCTTGCCAATCATTGAAACAAAGGGAAATGACGTTTCTGCCTTCATTCCTACAAACGTAATTTCAATTACTGATGGTCAGGTCTTCTTCGAAACAGATTTATTCAACGCCGGTGTTCGCCCAGCGATCAACGTAGGTGTTTCTGTTTCTCGTGTTGGTAGCTCGGCACAAACTAAGGCAATGAAGAAGATTGCCGGACGTTTGCGTCTTGACCTTGCTCAGTATCGTGAACTTGAAGCATTCGCTGCTTTCGGTTCAGATCTTGATGCTGCATCTAAGGCTCAGCTTGAACGCGGTGCACGCATGGTTGAACTTCTCAAGCAGGGTCAGTACTCGCCATATTCATTGGAACGTCAGATCGTTTCAATCTGGGCAGGTACTACTGGAAAGCTTGATGATGTTGCAGTTGCGGATATTCGTCGCTTTGAAGCAGAGCTTCTCGACTTTATTGCTCGCGAACGCAAGGAGATCAACACTGTTATCTCTGAGACTAAGCAGCTAGAAGATGAAACGATTGCAAAGATGACTGAGGCTGTTGAGGCATTCAAGAAGCAGTTCAAGTCTTCTGCAACACAGGCTCTTAATGAAGCTCCAGCTGAAGCGCTAGATGGCGAAGATGCAGAGCAAATTACAAAGTTTGTCCCACCGGCGGTGAAGAAGTAACTCATGGGTGCCCAACTCCGCATTTATCGCAGACGCATGCGATCTGTTAAAGCGACCAAAAAGATCACGAAAGCAATGGAGTTAATCTCTGCTTCTCGTATCGTTAAGGCGCAACAACGGGTTGCAGCGTCTACTCCTTATGCAAACGAGTTGACCCGCGCAGTTTCTGCAGTTGCTTCATACTCTTCAACGGTTCACCCACTCACCACGGCTCATGAGAATCCAAAGCGTGCTGCGGTATTGATTATTTCTGCGGACCGCGGCATGGCTGGTGCGTACTCAAACAATGCAATCAAGGAAGGCGAGCAGTTAGCAGCCCTCCTTCGTGAGCGCGGTCTTGAGGTTAAGCCTTATCTAGTCGGTCGTAAAGCGGTTGGTTATTACAAGTTCCGTGATCGCTTCATTGCAGGTCAGTGGACTGGTTTTTCTGATAATCCAACCTATGAGGATGCACGCAAAGTTGCAGATGCTCTCATCGAAGCGTTCATCGCAGATGCTGAGACAGATGTAAATGGTGTCGATGAGATTCACATCGTCTTTACTGAATTTAAGTCAATGCTTATTCAAAACGCTATGGCAAAGCGCATGCTTCCCTTGGAAGTTGTAGAAAGTGATGCACCAGCACCAGCTGGATTGCTGCCCATGTATGAATTCGAACCAAGTTCTGAGGTTGTGCTCAATGCACTTCTGCCTCGTTACATCCAGGCTCGAGTATTTAACGCGATGTTGCAATCTGCAGCTTCAGAGCATGCAGCAAGACGTCGCGCAATGAAGTCAGCAACTGACAATGCTGATGATTTAATCAAGTCGTTAACGCGACTTGCGAATGCGGCTCGTCAGGCCGAAATTACTCAGGAAATCAGTGAAATTGTTGGCGGCGCAGACGCGTTGGCCTCAGCTAGTGCAGGGAGTGAATGATGTCGAACTCAAAAAATGGCCGCGTAGCTCGCGTTATCGGACCGGTGGTGGATATTGAATTCCCCGCTGATTCAATGCCCGCGATCTTTAATGCGCTACATGTAGAGACAACCATGTCGGGTACTACTCGTACCTTGACACTTGAAGTTGCTCAACACATTGGCGATAACCTCGTGCGCGCAATCTCAATGCAGCCAACAGACGGAATGGTCCGTGGCGCAGAAGTTTCCGATACAGGAGCTGCAATCTCAGTTCCTGTTGGTGATGTAACAAAGGGTCACGTGTTCAACACACTTGGCGAATCACTAGATGTTCCAACCTCTTCACTCGACATCAAAGAGCGTTGGCCTATCCACCGTGATGCACCTGCATTTGATCAGTTGGAATCAAAGACTGAAATGTTTGAAACCGGTATCAAGGTTATCGATCTACTCACACCATATGTAAAGGGTGGAAAGATCGGTCTCTTCGGTGGTGCAGGTGTTGGTAAGACAGTTTTGATTCAGGAGATGATTTACCGTGTAGCTGAAAACTTCGGTGGTGTATCTGTATTCGCCGGTGTTGGTGAGCGTACTCGTGAAGGTAACGACTTGTTCCTTGAAATGACAGAGACCGGCGTTATCAATAAGACAGCCTTAGTCTTCGGTCAGATGGATGAACCACCTGGCACGCGTCTACGCGTTGCTCTTTCAGCGCTAACAATGGCTGAGTACTTCCGCGATGTTCAAAAGCAGGACGTGCTTCTGTTCATCGACAACATTTTCCGTTTCACACAGGCAGGTTCTGAAGTTTCAACACTTCTAGGCCGTATGCCATCTGCTGTGGGATACCAGCCAACATTGGCTGATGAAATGGGTCAGCTACAAGAGCGCATCACATCAACACGTGGTCACTCAATTACATCTATGCAGGCAATTTACGTTCCTGCTGACGATATTACAGACCCAGCGCCACACACTACTTTCGCTCACTTAGATGCAACAACAGTGTTGTCTCGTCCGATTTCAGAGCTTGGTATCTATCCAGCTGTGGATCCACTTGACTCAACTTCACGCATCTTGGATCCACGCTACATCGGAGAACAACACTTCCGTGTTGCTAACCGCATTAAGCAGATCTTGCAGCGTTACAAGGATCTACAGGACATCATTGCAATTCTTGGTATTGATGAATTGTCAGAAGATGACCGCGTTCTTGTAGGCCGTGCACGTCGTATCCAACGATTCCTTTCACAGAACACATTCGTAGCGAAGGTGTTTACAGGACTTGATGGATCATTCGTTCCTCTTTCAGAGACAATCGAAGCATTCGAAGCACTTGCAGATGGAAAGTACGATCACATTCCAGAACAGGCATTCTTCATGTGCGGTGGTCTTGCAGATGTTGAGCGCAACGCAGCCGAACTAGCAGCAAGCTTGGCTAAGTAAAAACATGACACTTAAAGTCGAACTCGTATCTCCAACAGAGCGCGTATGGTCGGGAGAAGCTACATCAGTTTCTGCTCGCACCATCGAAGGTGACATCGGTGTTCTCACCGACCACGCACCACTCTTTGGAGTACTTGTCGACGGTCAGGTTGTAATTCACGGTACAAATGGAGAGAACAAAGAGTTTAATGTTTCAGGTGGTTTTCTTTCAGTTTCAAATAATCGCGTATCAATTCTTACTGAATCGACTAAGTAAACAACCTACTTAAGGTGATGTTCGGTTTCGATTACTCGAACAGTTTTTGACTTGCCCCGCATCACAATTGACTGACTTATCGCACCAAAACTGGTGTATCGGATGCCCTTAATTAGCTCTCCATCGGTAATGCCTGTTGCTGCCAAGAAAACATCATCAGAGTTCACGAGATCCTTTGTGTGCAAAATAGCTCCATGTGGCTTGCCATCATCAAATAACTGACCTTGAATAGATCCACCTAAGCAAATCATGGCCGCTGCAGTTATTACACCCTCTGGAGTGCCCCCGATTCCCATCAATAAATCAATACCGGTATTAGGACGTGCAGTTTCAATTGCAGCTGCAACATCACCATCTTGAATCAACCGTATGCGAGCACCCGCTGCACGGATCTCGGCGATCAACTGATCATGTCGGGGGCGATTTAAGACAATAACTGTTACATCATTGACTGATAAGTTCTTTGCCTTCGCAACGGCCCTAATGTTTTCAGCCGCTGATGACCTTATGTCAATAACATGGGCGGCATCTGGGCCGGTAACAATCTTGTTCATATAAAAAGAGTTCTTGGGATCAAACATTGTTCCTCGTGGAGATAGCGCAATGACAGAAATTGCACCATTCATTCCATTAGCAGTAAGTGATGTTCCATCAATAGGATCCACAGCCACATCACATGATGGTCCCTGTTGATTACCTACATGCTCTCCGTTGTGGAGCATGGGAGCGTTATCTTTTTCACCCTCACCAATGACAACAACACCGGTCATATCAACGGTGTTAATCATTTGACGCATTGCTTCAACTGCAGCTTTATCAGCTAAGTTCTTTTCCCCACGGCCAACCCAGGGAGCTGCTGCAAGTGCTGCAGTCTCGGTTACTCGAATTAACTCAAGAGCCAAGTTTCGGTCTGGAATTGGCGACATTATTCCCGACTAACTTTGGCTCCTAGGGAGGCCAACTGTTCAGCAAAATTTGGATAGCCACGATCAATGTGGAAAGCCTGATCAACGGTTGTTTCACCTTCTGCAACTAATGCAGCCAAGATCAATCCTGCACCTGCACGAATATCGTGGGCTTCAACAGGTGCTCCAGAGAGTTCTTCCACTCCGTTAATTGATGCATGATGGCCATCTACGCTTACTTGTGCGCCTAAACGGCTCAATTCATTAACAAACATGAAGCGGGATTCAAAGACATTTTCAGTAACTAAAGAGTGTCCATCGGCAACTGAGTTTAGGGCAATAACCATTGGCAGTAGATCTGTTGGAAAACCTGGGTAGGGAAGTGTTGCCACATCAATTGCTTGTGGGCGCTTATCCATCTTCACACGGATGCCATCTGAAGTTGAAGTAATGATCGCACCAGCAGATGCTAACTTTTCAAGTGGTAGTTCAAGGTGTTCTGGGCGGGCACCATGAATTGTGATGTCACCACGTGTCATTGCTGCAGCAAATGCCCAAGTGCCGGTGATGATGCGGTCGGTGATTGTTGTGTGATCAGTGGGATGCATGATCTCAACACCAGTAATGGTGATCAGTGGTGAACCAAGACCTTCAATCTTTGCACCCATTGAAATGAGGAATTCACCAAGGTCAACAATGTCAGGTTCGCGAGCAGCGTTTTCAATTGTTGTTACACCCTTTGCTAACACCGCAGCGGTCATGATGTTTTCAGTCGCGCCAACACTTGGAAAATCTAAATCGATTGGCGCACCTGTTAATCCGTTGGGAGCTTCAGCAATTACATATCCATGTTCGATGTGGGCTTTTGCACCCAGTGATTCCAGACCTTTGATGTGAAAATCTAAACCGCGAGAACCAATTGCATCTCCGCCTGGCAATGCCACATCAGCCTGACCAACACGGGCAACTAGTGGACCCAAAACATTAATCGATGCTCGCATCTTTCGGACGAGGTCATAATCTGCGCGATGTAATGGTTCTTTTGGGACGGTGATTGTGACGGTGTCTGCGCCACGAACGACTGTGCAACCAAGTCGGGTTAAAAGATCGGCCATGATGTCTACGTCAACAATATCTGGGACATTGCGGATAGTTGTTGTGCCAGCGGCCAGCAAAGAGGCTGCCATAAGCTTCAAAACAGAGTTCTTGGCACCTGTTACACCGACTTCTCCGCGCAGGGAGGTTCCGCCAACTATGCGGAAGCGATCGTGGGATGCCATGGGGCCAGTCTACTTATAGGCTAGGCACATGGTTAATTTAACGCGTATTTACACAAAGACTGGCGATGACGGAACTACATCTCTTGGTGACATGAGTCGCACCTCAAAGAATGACCCTCGCCTTGAAGCCTATGCCACTGTTGATGAAGCTAACTCAGCAATCGGTGTTGTGCTCTCAACAGATCAGTTAACCGATGCGGTTCGTGCATTGTTAGTGCGCATTCAAAACGACATGTTTGATGTGGGAGCAGATCTTTGCACGCCAGTTGTTGATGCACCAGCTTTTGAACCACTACGAGTTCTTGAGTCCCAAGTTGTATATCTAGAAGAACAAATCGATCTTTATAACGCCGATCTTGAGTCTTTGCGTTCTTTTGTTTTGCCATCAGGAACCGCTGCTGCCGCCCACCTTCATGTGGCTCGCACAGTAGTTCGTCGCGCTGAGCGTCGTACATGGAATGCTATACACGCATTTGGAGGCGGAGTTAATCCTTTAACTGCAAAGTATTTGAACCGTTGTTCTGATCTTCTTTTTGTTCTTGCCCGTTATGCAAACAAAGAAATTGGCGATCAGCTGTGGGTTCCAGGAGCCAATCGCTAAGGAGCAATTGTGTAGGTCGTTGAAGGAACTGTTTCTACAGGTACATCTTTACGGCATACAGCTTTGATGTTTGAGACGGTATGACCTAGTTCAATTGGTTCACCGCTTACTATCAAAATCGTTGTGTATTTCTTTGACCACGTTCTACCAAATGTTGTTCGAACTGTGCCGAAGAGTTTTATTGTTTTATCTTCAGGAGATGTCGCACCTTTAACATTTGCCGTTACAACCCACCAGGTGCAAGCAGTAACAGATGCAACCTGAACTGCACCGCAAGAGTACTTTTCACAAACTGGCACACCATCTACGGTCTGGGCTAAAGCCTTTGTTAAAACCTTGTCATTAGAAGCTAAGCCCACAAGATCTTTAGCTTTTGGAATCTTTGCGAATGTATTGCCATCTTTGCTCATGATAAAACCCTTTGGCGGCCACACCGGAGATGGCGAAGGAGTGATCTTCGCTTTGGCTTTAGCCAACGACGTCGTAGAAGCAGCACCAGCAACTGGCATACACACCAAAAGCGCCAGAAATACAGCAATAACCTTCTTAATCACGATCCCACTTAAACTTTCTAATGCTAAAGAAGATTCCAATTGCTAACCACACCAGAAGAATCACAACCGTTCTGCCTGTTTCCCAGCTCTTTGCAACCTCTTGGCTCGCAAAAGAATCAGGCAAGAAGACCGAGCGCATACCTTGTGTGAGCCACTTCAGGGGGAATATAGCCGCAACTTGTTGCATCCAAGTTGGCAACTGAGTAAAGACAAAGAAAACACCACTGAAAAACTGCAGGATGATAACGATGGGGGAGACAACAGCAGATGCACCGCGTCCGCTTTTAGGAACAATAGAAAATGCGATTCCAAGTGCGGTTGAACATGCACTGCCTAACAAAACAAGCCAGGTGAAAGTAATCCACTTATTGATATCGGTTGGTAGTTCAACCCCGAAGAACAAAATGCCAAAGCCTAGAAGTAAAAGAATTTGAATAACCATACTGACAAAGATCAGGATGGCCTTACCAATGAAGTAACTAGATGCTGGCATCGGTGTGCCACGAAGTCGCTTGAGCGCACCGAAGTCACGCTCTAGTGGAATTGTGATGGCAAGTGCTTGGAAACCTGTATTTACTAAGCCCGAGGCGATCATTCCTGCCAAAAAGTATTGTGAAAAGGTAACACCGGGTGCAATTGTGTCTTTAAATACTGATCCAAAGATGGCAAGCAAAATAACGGGGAAAAGTAAGGTAAATACAACAGATTCACGCTGACGAGCAAACTGTCGGATCTCTAAGTTGCCGCGTCGAATACCTAATGAAAGGGCGCTAGGAATTTTACTCATGCGTGCCCCCAATCATTTCAAGATAGATATCTTCAAGAGATGGGCGTGAAACGACTAGCTCTGGAACTTCTCCGCCAAAACGTGATGACAACTTGGTTACTAACTCTGTTGGGTTATCAGATCGTTCGGATTTAATGGTGTCGCCGTCTCGCCAGGAAACTGTTGCTTGAGAGGTTGCGCGACCACCAAGTTCAGCAGGGGTTGAAACTTCGATAATCACACCGTTATTTATAACTGCCACACGATCTGCCAACGCTTCAGCTTCATCCAAGTAGTGGGTAGTGAGAAGAATTGTGGTTCCATCTGAGCGTAGTATCTGGATTAATCCCCAGAAAGATCTACGTGCCTCAGGATCAAAGCCAGTTGTGGGTTCATCTAAGAAGAGCAGCTCAGGATTTCCAATAATTCCTAGTGCCACATCTAAGCGACGTCGCTGACCACCTGAAAGATTACGAATGAGAGCATTTTCTTTTTCTACTAGACCAACGGAATGGATTACTTCATCCACATTTCTAGGGTTTGAGTAATATCCACTGAAGTGATCAATTGTTTCTAGAACCGTTAGATCACCGGCATCGGCAGAGCTCTGCAAGACAATTCCAATGCGATCTCGCCAGAGACGAGATTCATGCCCACGAGTTTGAGGATCAAAACCCAAAACTGAAACTGTTCCAGAATCTCTAGTTCTAAAGCCTTCTAGGATTTCGACAGTAGTTGTTTTTCCTGCACCATTTGGACCAAGCAAGGAGAAGATCTCGCCCTGTGCGATTTCAAGATCTAATCCGCGCACGGCGTGAACATCGCCGTAGCTTTTCATAAGGCCTTTTACTTCGATGAGGCTCATGTGGCCACTTTACCATGCGAAAATACTCCTGTGAGCCCGCGTAGAAACTACCCCAAGAAGCGGGTTAAGCCTGAAGAACCTCGGGAAATCAATATCGCATCGACTGGTGAGAGCACAGAAGAACATAGCGATGGTACTTATATTGTCAGACGCTTAACAGGATCAGGTTCCACAAAGCCGTATCGCTGTCCTGGGTGTGATCAATTGATTCCTCTTGCAACTCCACATGTTGTTGCTTGGCTTGAATATGATGAGGATGGCCGCCGTCATTGGCACACAGCCTGTTGGGCAAAGAAAGACAAAAGGCGCCCTAATACTGAACGCACTCGCAACGCTCCTCGTTTTTAACCTAAGCGACCCTTTAACAATTTTGTAGCTTTCACAACAAGTTTGTCATCTTTTGCACGGCGCTTAAAACTTAGAAACCTTAGGGGGATATTAAAGCGAGTGCGAACAACAGTGCGTGGGTAGGTGTATTCAAGTAATCCTTCAGGACCATGCACGCGTCCATAACCGCTGTCCTTTACGCCACCAAATGGAACAGATGAGATTGCTGCAAATGAAAATGTTGAGTTAATTGCAACCATTCCGCAGTTTAGTTGTGAAGCAATCTTCTTACCTTGGCGCTTAGACCAAACATTGGCACCCAATCCATATCGTGATGCGTTAGAAAGTTCGATGGCCTCGTGCATATTTGCCACACGATTAACAATAATGATTGGACCGAAGGTTTCTTCGCGAATAGCCGCAGATGATTCAGGGACATCCACCAAAATAACTGGTTGCACAAAAGGTACTTGGACAGATTTGAGCGAGCCATATGCAAATTTTCCGCCGTCTTTGATCGCAGCTTTGATGTGGGATGAGATAACAGAAATCTGGGAAGACATTGTTGTTGGCCCATAATTTCCATCACCAGGTGCACCAGCATGGATACTGCCAGCAAGCGCTACAGCCTTTGCAATAAAGGAATCTGCCACTCTTTCATCAACATAAACACGTTCTGCGCCAATACAGGACTGGCCGGCATTGGCCATTGCAGACCAAATCGTTGCATCAACTGCGCGATCCAAATTGGCATCTGCCGCAACAATTACTGGGTCCTTTCCACCACATTCGGCAACTATTGGCGTTAAGTTAACTGCACACGCTGCAGCTACTAACTTGGCAGTTCTAGTTGAGCCGGTGAAAGATAACTTGTCTACTCCGCTCTTGCATAAGGCATTACCTGTGTCAGCTAAGCCTGTAATGGTTGTGAAGATGTCCGCAAAAGGTGCAACGGCGTTAAAACTCTCTTCTAGCCACACGCCAACTCCAGGTGTGTACTCACTTGGCTTAAACACAACTGTGTTTCCTGCAGCAAGTGCGTAAGCGATAGATCCAACAGGAGTAAAGATTGGATAATTCCAAGGGCCAATGACTCCAACAACACCAAGTGGTGATCGTTCAACTGTTGCTGACATATTTGCCATCAGCGCACCTGGGGCGCGATAAGAAGTTCGCATGATGTCTTCGGCATGTCTGGCAGCCCAGCCGATGTGGCTTACCGCCAAGGATGCTTCAAGCTTTGCATCGCTAACTGGCTTGCCGGTCTCAAGTGAAATGAGGGCTGCGATTTGATCAACGTTATTGATAATGTACTTGCTCCAGGCCAACAAAACCTTCTTGCGACCTGAAAAACCTAACGTGGCCCATGCGGTACTGGCATGACGTGCATGACCAACAATTTGCGCAACCGACTTAGCTGAATGAATTGGATAAGTTCCAATAGGCTCACCAGTAACTGGGTTATAAGAGTTAAAAGCTTTGGTTGATCTGGAAGTAGTAGCCATGTGAACAAGCCTAGTCGGGTATAGATAGGATTTGAAGTATGAGCCAGTCAGTTAGATCGAGCAGTGTCTTTGATTCTGTTCGAACTCCATTTCATGTCATGACTGTTGACGGCATTGATTTAATTGGTGAGGTCGCTGCACCGATTGGCCCTTCAAAGGGCGCTCTCCTTTGCTTGCATCCACTGCCAACTGCTGGCGGAATGATGGATAGCCACATATATAAGAAAGCGGCTAACCGCTTACCTGCAATGGCAGGAATAACTGTTGTTCGCTTTAATTCTCGTGGAACATCGAGTGAAGCAGGAAGTAGTACTGGAACATTTGATAATGGAGTTGCTGAGCACTTCGATGTTGAAGCTATGCTTTCGTACTGCTTTGATACTTTGAAGTTAGACAATCTTTGGGTAACCGGCTGGTCTTTTGGAACTGACTTAGCTTTGCAGCATGCAAAAGATCCTCGACACAAAGGGTTAATTTTATTGAGCCCACCATTGCGCACAACAACAGAAGAACAACTCAAATATTGGAATACAGATCCACGTCCGATAACTGCTTTTGTGCCAGAGCTAGATGATTACCTTAAGCCAGATGCTGCACGCCAAAGATTTGCAGTTATTCCCGCGATGAAGATCGTTGCTGTTGATGGAGCTAAACACTTGTGGCTTGGCGAACCATCAGTTCACCGCATTTTATCTGAGATAAACAGCATCGTGACCGGTGCACAAGCGCCGCTTCCCACTGAGTTTTAACTGTTATTTGCGCGAGGAATAACCACTTCATCAAGAATCAAAATAATGGATGCCGCTACTGGCACGGCTAACAATCCACCGACTAACCCCAATAAAGAAGAGCCGATGAGCGCCGCAACAATTGTTACTGCACCAGGGACATTCAGGGCTCGCTTCATGATTCTCGGGGTAACGACATAGTTTTCAATTTGTACATAAACAACGTATGCAACAAAAGCGATTGCACCGATCACTACGGATTGAGTTAGCGCAATTAAAGTGACGATTGTGGCTCCAATGAAGTGGCCAATAAGCGGAATAAGTGCGGCTACCAGGACAATCATTCCGATCGCAAATGGGGAGGGCAAACCTAAGATTGTCGACAGAATAACTACAAAAACGGCAGCCATTGCGGCAATCAAAATCTGACTTCCAACGAAAGCACCAACTCTTGCGATAATGGCGTTAGTTAAGACTCCAACACGATCTCTGCGGCTAGCAGGAACCAATGAAAGTCCAAGATCAACTGCCTGAGGCAATGATGTGATGAAGTACAAAGTGAGAACCAAAACGGTCAGCGCTGTAAAGAAGCCGGATAATACAGATTTTCCAACTCCGATGACGCCACCGAATGTACTGATAAGTAAAGTCCCATCAGAGGAAATAGTTTTCAGTTTTTCTTGCAAAGTATCGATAAGTCCAAATTGAGTATTGAGCTGATTGATAGTTTCATTTTTCATCAGGTCCTGTAACAATTGCGGTGCACTCTCGATCAAATTTGTTCCCTGGCTAATTACAGGTGGAACGACAACTAAGGCAAAAAAGATGACAAATAGAATTACCGAAGAGAAAATTACTGTCACTGCTGTGCTTCGAGACATATTACGTTTACGCAGGGCTTCAACAGCAGGGTTCAAGCCAGTTGCTAAGAACAGGGCAATCAAAATCAAAACAAAGATTTGACTTGCACTAGCCAAAGCACGCATCAAGACAATCGCAGTTAGTGCCCCGAGAGTTGCAATAAACCCGAAGTAAAAAGGATGGGATTGATTGATTGGTTTACCCAAAATTCCATAATCAGCTGACGCCTTTGGGGGCTTAGGGGAGCGAGCGGTAGCTTTCTTGATTCTCTGTGTAATTGCCATAGAGATATTCTAAAGTGCATAGATCACTAAGAATGAACCGTGGTGTTCATGTTCTGGAAACATTTATGAGGAACAATACCGACCATGGCACTGCGTATTACGGGTTTAGGGGAGGAGATCGCCTCTGTCGCTGGCCTGCCATGGCACCTACCATTGGAAGAGTGGCCAGAAGATCCAGTACTTGCCGAAAAGCGCGGAATTTCGCGCCACGTTGTGCGTCTTGTGCGAGCAAGTAGTGACCCAGATGCTGTCGTTTATGCAGTTAAGGAAACTGTTTCGGAGTTTGCCAACCGTGAATATGTGATTTTGCGCCAACTTTCTCAAGCAGGTGCACCGTGTGTGGAACAAGTTGCCGTTGTTGAGGGTCGTACAGATGCACAGGGTGAAGAACTTCCTTGCGCAATCGTTACTCGATTCTTGCCCTACTCATTGCCATATCGAGTTTTGTTGTCAGGTGCGGTAACTGCTAATGAAATTACAACGATGGCAACCGCGCTTGCATTTCTCCTGGTTCGTTTGCACCTTTTGGGATTTTGGTGGGGCGATTGTTCTTTGTCCAATACTTTGTTTCGCCGAGATGCTGAAGGTTTTGCAGCATATTTAGTAGATGCAGAAACTGGTGAGTTTCAAAAGAGTTTAAGTGACGGACAACGAGAGCATGATCTCGAGATTGTGCACTTTAATGTTGCCGCCGAATTGGAAGACCTTGCCTTATCCGGGGTTCTATATCCCGGTATGGACCCAGTGCGAGCAGCTGAAGCGGTGATCCGTCGATATCGCAGACTTTGGTCAGCACTTAAAGAGCCTCAGCTGTTAGATCCTAAGGATCGACATGCAGTAGAAAGTGCAATGCGCCAACTTCACGATCTTGGATTTGCCGTCGAAGAGGTTTCAGTAACCATTGATGGAAGCACGCAAATGCTTTCATTCCAACCTAAGTTGGTTGCAGCTGGATATCACACACAACGTCTGCGCGAACTAATGGGATTAGAAACTGAAGAGTTGCAAGCCAAGAGACTGCTTGCATCATTTGATCGCTATAGAGCGCGTGAAAACACTGACGGATTGTCTGCTCAAGTAATGGCGCAACGTTGGCTAAAGGAAGTCTTTGAAAAGGTAATCTCACGAGTTCCAGATCATATGCGTGGGCGTGTGGAGCGAGCACAGATGTTCCACGAAATCCTCGAAAACCGCTGGTTTTTAAGTGAAAAAGCAGGCTATGACGTGGGACTAGAAGTCGCAACAGATAATTACTGCGCCGAGATTTTGCCATCGCGTCGTGACTCAGGTGTCGACATAGTTCTTGGGTAGATAGGATGGCATCATGAGTTTGCCACCTAATTTCGGGCAAGCCTTTGATTTAAGTTCACTTACTAAACCAAAGGTAGATCCTTCATTGCCAATGCCAGGTATCGAGGTCACTGTTGAGAACTTAAGTAATGAAATCCTGCCTCTTTCCTTAGTTCGTCCAGTTATTGTGTTGATGTGGACATCTCGAAGTCCTGAATCTGTTGAAATGATAAAAACTCTTGGAAAGCTCGAAGTAGATTACAAAACTGCTTTCTCACTTGCACGAGTGGACATCGATGCAAACCCTGAGGTTGGTCAAGCTTTCCAAACTAAATCAGTTCCATATGCTGTAGCAATTATTGCCGAACAAATGGTTCCATTATTTGAGCAGGCTTATCCCGAAGCTCAAGTAAAAATGGTTATTGATAAAGTGTTGACACTTGCATCTGAGCAAGGTGTCGGGGAGGCACCAGTAGAACAAATCGAACCTGAAGAAGCAGATGCTATGAACGCCCTTGAATCTGGTGATTATGTCGCAGCTGAGGCCGCATATAAGAAGTGGCTTGCAAGAAAACCTTCTGAAAATTTAGCAAAACTAGGTCTGGCACAGACACAGTTACTGATCCGAACAGATGGTTTAGACCTCAACGCTGTCATAATGCAATCTACTGCCGCGCCAACAGATATTGATCTTCAATTAAAGGCTGCAGATGTTGAGATTGTTAATGGAGGAGTTGAGGCTGCATTCACTCGTTTACTTCATGCGGTGAAGGCAACGCAGGGGGAGGATCGCACAAAAATCAAAAATCATTTGCTAAATCTCTTCGCCTTGGTCGATCCATCTGATCCACGACTTACGGCTGCTCGAAAAGAGTTAGCGAGTGCCTTATTTTGAGCCAGAGCATTGATGTTAAGCACGAACTCAATCTCATCAAAGGGCTTTTCTTTCTATTTGGCCTGTTGATTATGTCGTGGGTTCCTAGATTCCCAGAAGTCAAAGCAAATTTGAATCTGACTAATGGTGAATTTGGTTCGATTGTTAGTATGGGCGCAATAGGAAATCTCATTGCGCTACTGACTGTGGGTCACTTGGTTCACAAATTTGGAGCCCGTTGGATATTGCATATCGGAGCTTTTCTACTAGCTGTCAGTCTGGCTTTCTTGACCCACAGCACTTCAAGTCTTCTTTTTCTAATCTATATCATTGTTCAAGGCGGTGCTATTTCGGCCTTCCACATCTCAATAAATGCGCAAGGTTTCTTCTTCCAAGATCGTACTAAGCGACAGATCATTACTCTTTTGAGTGGTTTCTGGAGCAGTGGTGCACTCATTTCATCAATGATTGCAGGATTGTTGGTAGATCGTGTCGATTTGGGCACTTACACCAATTTTTTATGCAGTATTTGTTTTATTCTGATGACCTTGATCATTATTAGAATCTCGCCAAATTTAGTTAAGGCCGATGTAACTCCCGATTCACAGCACAGAGCCCGAGATATGTTTAAGGGCTTTGAGATTGATGTACCAGTCTCAGCCGCGCTGCTCTTGGTTATCATGCTTGAGTATGCAGTCAGCGACTGGGCGGCAATATTTGTCAAAGAAGACATGAAAATTCTTAGCGGAATTCACACTCTTCCCTACATCCTTTTCACACTTGCAATGATTATCGGGCGATTAAATCTACATAATTTATTGCCCCGCTATTCCATCGATTTCCTGATGGTGCGTGCTTCATTTCTTTCAGGCTTGTCTTTCATTGTAGGAATAATTGCCGTGAGTGTTGTTGGAACCTCTAATCAGATTGTTGTTCTAGTTATTCTTTCAATTAGTTTTACAATCGCAGGACTTGGCTCATCCTTCTTAGGGCCATCAGTTATGAATGCGGCAAATACACGCTCAAAGTTTCCCTCCAGCGTTGTTATTGGCCAAATCGGAGTTATTAATATTGCCCTCGTCTTTGTGATGCGCTGGGTAATCGCTTGGACGGCACAAGTGACATCACTTTCTATCGCATTGTGCATTCCAGCTTTAATGTTGCTAGCAGTTCCTATATTTTCTAAGATTTTTAAAAAAGCTTAGATCAACCTGAACCTTCTGTGTTGCCAGCATCTGCTGCCGAGACATCATGAATACGATACTTTTCCATAGCCTTTGTTACAACGCTCGTCTTGATGTCACCTTGATCAGATAGCTGCTGCAATACGGCAATGGCGATTGATTCTGCGTCAACATTGAAGTGACGGCGAAGTGCGCCACGAGTGTCCGACAAGCCAAAACCATCAGTTCCAAGTGAGTAGAAAGGTTGCTCGACCCATGGGGAGATCTGGTCCTGTACAGCTCGCATGTAATCACTAACGGCAATTACTGGGCCACGTGCACCATCTAGCTTCTTGGTGATGTAGGCAGTTCGCTTGTCATTTGGATTGAGCAGGTTGTGGCGATCTGTCTCTAGTCCATCACGGCGAAGCTCATTCCATGAAGTTACTGACCACACCGATGCATTAACGCCCCAATCATCTGCAAGAAGCTGCTGCGCCTTGATTGCCCAGTTAACTCCCACACCTGATGCCAAAATCTGCGCGTTCTTCTTGCGTAATTGTGGTGCGGGTGAGTACAAATAGATTCCCTTGAGTAAGCCATCAACATCTAGGTTTTCAGGCTCTGCTGGGTGAACATATGGCTCGTTGTAAACAGTTAGGTAGTAATAAATGTTTTCACTGTTCTCACCATACATACGACGTAGACCATCTTTAACAATGTGTCCAAGTTCAAATGCAAATGCTGGATCGTATGCAACAACTGCTGGGTTGGTCGCTGCAAGTAGCAGTGAGTGACCATCTTCGTGTTGCAAACCCTCACCGTTTAGTGTTGTGCGTCCTGCTGTTGCACCAACAACAAATCCTCGAACTAGCTGATCTGCTGCAGCCCAGAAACCATCTCCTGTGCGCTGGAAACCAAACATTGAATAGAAGATGTAGATAGGAATCATTGGTTCGTCATGAGTTGAGTAAGAGGATCCAACTGCAGTAAATGAAGCAACAGAACCTGCTTCATTAATTCCTTCATGCAAGATCACACCGGAAGTTGATTCCTTGTATGACAACATTAATTCGCGGTCAACTGCTGTGTACTTCTGACCATGAGGAGAATAAATCTTCATTGATGGGAACAATGAGTCCATACCAAAGGTGCGAGCTTCATCAGGAATGATCGGAACAATGCGTGCGCCAAGTCCAGGATCCTTAACCAGATCCTTGAGCATGCGAACAAAAGCCATTGTTGTGGCGATCTCTTGATGGCCAGAGCCACGCTTTACTGATTCATAGACAGAGTCATCAGGCATTGTGAGTGGACGTGATTGTGTGCGACGACGTGGAATAGATCCACCTAGTTCGGCGCGACGCTCTGCCACATACTTTGCCTCAGGTGAATCTGCTGCTGGCTTGTAATAAGGAGGTAAGTACTTATCCAAGGCAGAATCAGGAATATCTAGATGCAATGTGTCACGGAACTTTTGAATATCTTCCAGAGTCATCTTCTTCATCTGGTGGGTTGAGTTGCGACCTTCAAAGTGTGAACCAAGTGTCCAGCCCTTAACAGTCTTAGCCAAGATAACTGTTGGGCGACCATTCTTGGCAGTTGCCGCCGTGTAGGCAGCAAATAGCTTCTTATAGTCATGTCCGCCGCGCTTTAGGTTCCAGATTTGATCATCAGACCAATTAGCAACCATTGCAGCGGTGCGTGGATCTCGACCGAAGAAGTTATCGCGAACATACTTTCCAGATTCAGCCTTAAATGTTTGGTAATCACCATCAAGGGTTTCATTCATCAACTTAACAAGTGCGCCTTCACGATCTTGCGCTAGCAATGGATCCCAACCGCGACCCCAAACAACCTTGATAACATTCCAGCCTGCGCCACCAAAGATTGATTCAAGCTCTTGAATAATCTTTCCATTACCGCGCACTGGGCCATCTAGGCGTTGCAAGTTGCAGTTAATAACAAAAGTTAAGTTGTCCAGCTTTTCTCTTGTAGCCAGACCAATAGCACCTAAAGCATCAACCTCATCGACTTCACCATCACCAAGAAATGCCCACACATTCTGATCACTTGTGTCTTTGATTCCGCGGTTGTGAAGGTAACGGTTGTAACGTGCCTGATAAATTGCATTTAGTGGTCCGATACCCATTGACACAGTCGGGAACTGCCAAAAATCTGGCATCAAACGTGGGTGAGGATAAGAAGAAAGTCCGCCACCTGGGTGTGAAAGTTCTTGACGGAAACCATCTAACTGATTTTCTGTTAAACGTCCTTCAAGATATGCACGTGCATACATCCCAGGACTTGCATGTCCCTGGAAGAAAATCTGATCGCCGCCACCTGCGTGATCTTGTCCGCGGAAGAAGTGGTTGAATCCAACTTCATAAAGGGCGGCAGATGAGGCGTAAGTTGAGATGTGTCCACCGACTCCAACACCTGGACGTTGGGCACGGTGGACCAACATTGCAGCGTTCCAACGGTTAATGCGGCGAATCTTGCGTTCTAAATCTTCATCTCCTGGAAATGGAGCTTCATGTTCTGGAGCAATGGTGTTGATGTAATCAGTTGCACGAAGGGCAGAAATTCCTACATTTTTTTCGCGTGCATGTTGTAACAAGTTGAGCATTAAGTAGCGAGCACGCACTGGGCCAGCAGCCTTGAGGGCAGCATCAAAAGAGGCTCTCCATTCAGCCGACTCAGAAGGGTCTGTATCGACTAGTTGTTCAATATTGAGATCTGGCGCCTCGAAGTTTTCGCTCATGTGCCTATTCTTGTCTGTACTGCCCCGTAAGTCGAAATCCAAAAGGTGTGAAATTGAGCCAATTCCCCCTTGCGCTCTAGCCCGGCATTGTGTGGACTTAGCCTGTGCCTACACGGATGGGATTTGCCAAGGATGACCTGGTTTTAGAGGTTGGCCTTGATAGCGATTGTGATTCCACAATACGAGACCAAATCATGGCCATAACCGGCACCACATTTCTTGAAGATGCCGCATCTGAAGTCGTTGATGCCGTCCTCCTGTGGTGGCGAGATGGCGATGGCGATCTAGTCGATGAATTAATGGATGCACTTACATATTTATCGGAAACTGGACCAATCTGGGTCTTAACTCCCAAGGCAGGTCGCGATCTCCATGTTGAACCGAGCGATATTCAAGATGCGGCACCAATTGCAGGGTTAAGTCAGACATCAACAATTGCGCTCGCAGGGGATTGGTCGGCAACTCGATTAGTGGCACGCAAAGCGGGCAAGAGGTAAGTTTTATCCATGACAACAATTGGACAAGTAGCACCAGATTTCACAATTCCTAATCAGCATGGAGAAGCAGTTTCACTCTCTTCTTTCAAGGGAAGCAAAAATGTTTTGCTGATGTTTTACCCATTCTCATTTACCGGAACATGCACAGGCGAGCTATGTGCATTGCGTGATGATCTTTCATCATTTCAAAATGATGATGTGCAAGTTTTGGCAATCTCATGTGACTCTCCATATGCCCAACGAGTCTTTGCTGAAAAAGAGGGATATGAATTTCCAGTGCTGTCAGATTACTGGCCACATGGTGCAACTGCAAAGGCTTTTGGAGTCTTTGAAGAGTCAAAGGGATGCGCACTTCGCGGTAGCTTCTTGATTGATAAAGAGGGCGTTCTTCGTTGGGAAGTAAAGAATGGTTGGGCTGCGCGTGAAAACGCAGATTACAAGGCGGCAATCGCTGCCCTGTAAGCGTGATTTAGGAAATTGTGGGCTCGTAAGTTAAGATTTGAGTCTTCAATATCGGGTGCTTAGCTCAGTGGTAGAGCGTCTCGTTTACACCGAGAATGTCGGGGGTTCGAAACCCTCAGCGCCCACCAGTTCAAAGGGAGAAAAGAGTAAATGAAAGCATCTCCTAGCGACCAACGCTCGATTTTAGATATTCAGCGATTTGATCAGCAGGCAACTTCACTTCGCCACAAGGCTGCAAATTTGCCAGAACTCGCAGAATTAGCAAGCACAACAGTTAAGGCAAAAAATGCTCGGGATCTGCGCATTGCGGCAGAAACAGAGCTAAGCGATGTTAAGCGTGAACTACTGCGCGCCGAAGGTGATGTTGAGCAGATCGTTATGCGTATTACGCGCGATGAAGCACGACTTATTGGTGGCAGCGCATCCCCTAAAGAACTAGAACAGCTCCAGCATGAGGTGGGAACACTGGGTGCAAGACGCTCAGAGCTTGAAGAGGTAGAGCTTGAAATTATGATGCGGGTAGATGCGATCAATGAACGCATCACAATATTAAAGGCAGAAGAGGCTGGACATGCTGCTGTCATTGCTGACCTTGAGATCCGCAAAGAAAATGCCATGGCCATCATCAACAATGATTTAGATGCAATTGGTAAAGATCGCAGCCAGACCTTGCAGAGCATTGAAAAAGCTTTAGTTGATCTGTATGAAAAAATCCGTGACACAACAGGAGGCGCAGGTGCTGCAGCACTTACTGGGGGAGCGTGCGGTGGCTGTAATCTTTCAATCAACGCTGTTGAACTAAAAAGAGTTTCAGATTTAGCAGAAGATGAAGTGGTGCGCTGTGAAGAGTGCCGCTGCATCCTGGTGCGTGGAGTTTAAATGGCACGTCACTTTCACTTAACTGCAGATGGTGGATCGCGGGGTAATCCTGGACCTGCTGGATACGGAACTGTTATTACAGAAAACGGAAAAATCATTGCAGAGCTTTATGATTTCATAGGCGTTGCAACTAACAATGTTGCTGAATACAGCGGCCTTATTGCTGGTCTGACAGCGATAAACGAACTTGATTCAACGGCAACTGTTGATGTGAAGATGGATAGCAAGTTAGTAGTTGAGCAAATGTCAGGACGCTGGCAGATAAAGCACGCAGACATGCGCGTCTTGGCTCAGTCTGCACGTTCTGCTCATAATCCATCGCTTGTGACATATTCATGGATTCCTCGTGATGAGAATTCACACGCAGATCGTTTGGCCAATAAGGCACTTGATCAACAAGCAGGTGGTGGGGAAGTAGTGCAGGTTCAGCAGAATTACCTGACTGAGCGCTTGTTATCTACTGAAAAAGCAACGACTATCTATTTGATTCGACATGGTGAGACAGTGCTGACTCCTTTTAAGAAGTTTTCAGGAGATGGTCCCCTTAATCCAGAGTTAACAGATATTGGATTAGGTCAAGCCGAAAAGGTTGCTGCAGCTGTTGCAAAGTTAAATCCAGAGGTAATCATCGCTTCACCACTTAAGCGCACAACTCAAACGGCAGAAGCGATCTCTCGCACAACAGGACTTCCTATTGTTTTTGAAGAAACCTGGATTGAGTGCTCATTTGGAATATGGGATGGTTTATCAATAGATGAAGTTAAAGAAAAGTATCCTGCTGATTATCAAGCGTGGATTTCTTCAACTGGGTTTGCTCCTCCAGAAGGCGAGTCATATGACAACGTTGCTCTCCGAATAGATGCAGCCCTTAATCAGATTGCAGCCGAATACCCTGGTCAAAGAGTTGTTGTTGTTACTCACAACGGAACGATTAAGAGCGCAGCCAAGGTTGTGGTGGGCGCACCAGCAGAGAGCATTTTCCATATTGATGTTTCACCATGCTCAATCACAACGGTGAGTATCTGGCCAAGTGATGGTTTACGAGCCTTGCGCAGCCTTAACGAGCAAGGCCACTTGCAGTAATTATTTAGTAACACGGTAGGTAGCAAGTGTTGAGTCACTTGCATATGCAATTCTCACTCCCGCCTTTTGTGTTGCAGCCAAACCATTCACAATCTGTTCTGTTAGTAACTCTCCAGGTGCGACAACTGCAACACCTGGGGGATAAGGCGCGATTAAGTCAGCGCTAATGCGGCCAATGGCATCTTTAGCTGAGACAAACTCAGTATCTGCAAAGTAAGCATTACGCATAGAAATGGCAACGGTTGGCACAACAGACCAACTAAGAGAGGTTTGTGTCTGTCTAGTTGGTCCTTGCAAAGATTTCAAAACTGGAACAAGAGCGTTTTCAAGAATTGTGAAGTCCTCTGCAGTATCTGCCAATGTGGCTAGGAAAACGATGGTGTCGCGATCTGCCATCTCGACACGGATATTGGCTTTCTGCAATTCTTTTTCAACATCCACGCCTGATAAACCAAGAATGTTTGCGCGCAAGACAATCTTTACGGGATCAAAGCGGCCAGCTGGAAAGTCAGCTGCATTAAGAAATATCGTTTCAGCAAAGTTTGATTGGACGGCACTCTTAAAGGTGTTGACGAGAGAAACAAGCTCACCTGTTAATTGATCTCCTCTGGTCTGAAGCAATGCACGCACCCCATCAATTGAGGCAAGTGGAGCGCCGGCAGGAGAGGTTGTGTGAGTTGTTTCAAAGCTTTGTTCAATGCGATCTAGGTTCAGAAGTTTTCCTTGTGCTAACAACAAAGCTGAGGCGCTGTAGCCGGGCAACGCTTTATGAACACTAGTTATGAGTGCATCAGCGCCCAACTGCAACACATGCTGAGGGAGTTGTGAGTTAAATCCGAAATGGCCACCCCAGGCAGCATCAACGATTGCTGGGATTGAATTTTCATGCGCTTTTTTAATCAGTGCAGATAACTCTGAAACAGTTCCCAGGTAGCCAGGCTCAGTTAGCAGTAGCGCAATTGGTTTTTGATCTAAGACTCTCTCTAGTTCTGAAACCGGAATTCCTGTTGGAACACCCGTTGCTTGATCGATCTCAGGTGTTAACCAGATTGGTTTTAGGCCAGTTAGAACGAGAGCGCTAAGAACTGATCTGTGGGCGGTGCGAGTAACTGCAACTGTGTCACCCGGCTTACCAAGGGCCAAGATGATTGCTTGGTTTGCGTGAGTTGAACCACCGGTTGAAAAGCGCGCATAGTCTGCGCCCCATAGTGATGCTGCTAACTCTTCAGCCTTCTTTAATGTTCCTTCAGTAAGTTTGATTTCATCTAAGCCACCATAGAGCGGAGTATCTGTATCAACTACAGCCCCTAGGCCCTGATCTAAGCGGTGAGCCTTTTGCTTGTGACCTGGAATTGTGAATGCTGTGCGCTCAGATTCGAAGTAGCTCAAGTAGGCATCTAGTAGCGGTGCGCTCTTTCTTAACTCCGAGTTCATGTTCGAAGCCTAACCAATGGACTGGCGAGTAGGAAATGATGGCTTAGACTTTACCCATGACAACACTTACCGCATTGACTCAAGAGCGTCGGTTGGTTACCGCAATACCGGGACCAAAATCTCTCGAGGCGCTACAGCGCCGCAGTGAGGCGACATCTGGGGGACTAGGTATGGCGATTCCCGTCATAATCGAGCGCGCAAGTGATGCAATCCTTTTGGACATCGACGGAAACCAGATCATCGATCTTGGTTCAGGGATTGGTGTTACTAACGTTGGTAACGCAGCTTCACGCGTTGTTGATCGTGTTATAGATCAGGTGCAAGCATTTACACATACCTGTTTCACAGTTGCTCCTTACATGGGCTACATCGAAGTATGCGAGAAGCTCAATGCCTTAACACCTGGCACATTTAAGAAGAAGTCACTTCTTGTTAACTCAGGTGCAGAGGCTGTAGAGAACGCAGTAAAGATTGCCCGTCATTACACAAAGCGCCAAGCAATTGTTGTTTTCGAACACAGCTATCACGGGCGCACAAATTTAACGATGTCAATGACTGCAAAGAACATGCCATATAAGGAAGGCTTCGGCCCATTTGCACCCGAGGTATATCGCGTGCCAATGCCTTACTCATTCCACTGGGTTGGCAATCAAGCAACTATTACTGAAGATGCAATTGAAATGATTACTCACAAGATTGATAAGGAAATCGGCGCACACAATGTTGCGGCAATCCTTATCGAACCGATTCAGGGTGAAGGTGGATTTATTGTTCCACCAAAGGGTTTCTTGCCAGCACTGTCTAAGTACTCAACAGATAACGGCATTATCTTTATCGCAGATGAGGTACAGACTGGCTTTGCTCGCACAGGCAACTTGTTTGCCGTTGAAAACGAAAACGTTGTGCCAGACATGATTGTTACAGCCAAGGGCATTGCAGGTGGACTTCCACTTGCAGGTGTCACAGGCCGTGCAGAGATTATGGACTCAGTTCACGTTTCTGGTCTTGGCGGAACATACGGTGGTAATCCATTGGCATGTGCTGCAGCACTTGGCGTATTTGAAACTTTGGAAGCTGAAAAGCTTGTTGAGCGTGCAAATCACATTGGAAAGATTCTTGGTGATTCACTACGTGCAATGCGGGCTAAGTATTCAGTGATCGGTGAAGTACGCGGTCGCGGTGCTATGCAAGCAATTGAACTAGTTGAGCCAGGAACAAAGACACCTAACACAGCAGCGATGAACGCAGTTGTGAAGTATTGCCAGAGCAAGGGTGTTCTTGTTCTTACAGCTGGCACATACTCAAACGTTGTGCGCTTCTTGCCACCAATTGTTATTACAGATGAGCTTCTAAAGGATGCACTCAGCGTTCTTGATGAAGCCTTCGCTTCTCTCTAAAGACCTGCAGCGTGACCTTCACAACGAGGGTCTGAACCAAAAGCAAAGGTTCCATTAGGCAATACCTGCATCATTTGCACAGATGAACCATGTCCCCATGCGGCCAGTGGTGCGGCATCAATGAAAGATCCGCCTTGTTTCAAGATTGAAATCGCTGCACTTACAGCCAATGGCTGACTTGCCGCAGCCCCACCATTTTTAGCGTAGACAACGCTTCGGCCTGTTTGCATTGGTGAACTGTGTCCTATTTTTAAAGGGATTACAAGAACGCCAATATCTCCTCTATCCTTTACACAGAAGAGTCGCCCGGATCACCGCGTTGTCGTAAGACACCGAGGAAAGTCCGGACTTCGCAGAGCAAGGCGGTGGGTAACTCCCACCCGGAGCAATCCGCGGGAACAGTGCAACAGAAAGTAAACCGCCAACGAAAGTTGGTAAGGGTGAAACGGTGGTGTAAGAGACCACCAGTAATTGCAGAAATGCAGTTAGCTATGTAAACCCCGCCTGAAGCAAGACCACGCAGTTGGCGTTTGAGAGCTGCTCGCTCGAGTCAACGGGTAGGTTGCTTGAATCTGTAAGCAATTACAGATCTAGATGGATGGTGATCCCTCGCAAGAGGACAGGATCCGGCTTATAGGGCGACTCTTCTTTAAATTAATGATTAGTGACTATTTCCCCTGCGGAGATAGGGATTGAAAAAAGGTGGGCCATTTATCGGCCCACCTTTTTTACTTCTTACTTCTTACATACCAACTGGATCACTCATCTGAGGAGGCTTCTGACGTAATCCTTTTGTAATTACTACAAGAATTAGGACTCCTATTCCTAGCCAGATTAGCCCAAGTCGTTTTGCATTATCGTCTAATTGCATAAGAAGATATACATCAGCGATTGCTCCGATAAGAGGTATAAGTACCCATCCTAAGATGTTCTTATCTGCACTACGATTCTTGAGGTAATAAGCAATAACTGCGATATTTACCAAAGTGAATGCAGTAAATGCGCCAAAACTAATAAATGAAGTTGAAGTTGCAATATCAAGCTGAAGTGCTAAGAGTCCAACTACTGCTACGGCAATAATTGCAGGAACTGGCGTCTTATATGCATTGTTTAATTTCGCAAAAAGGCCCTTAGGAAGAACTCCATCGCGACCCATTGCAAAGATCAATCGACTGGCACTCGCTTGGGCTGCAAGCCCGCTAGCGAATTGGCCTACAACTAAACCAGCAACGAATACTGAGCTAAAGAAGGCACCGCCAATCATTTTTGCAATCTCAAATGCAGCAGAACCAACTTCTTCAAATTGATTTCCTGGTTTTGCCAAAGTAGTGAAGTAAGCAGTCACTATGAATATTGCACCACCAATTAATGCAACCAGCATGATTGCTCTTGGAATAGTGTTCTTTGGATCCTTTGTCTCTTCGGTCAATGTAGTGACCGCATCAAATCCAAGGAATGAATAAGCAGAAACTGCAGCTCCTGCTGTTAGAGCGGTCCAGGTAGTTGTGTTGGCATAAAACGGCTCAACTGAGAATAAGGTTCCCGCACCATCACCACCAGCAACGTAAGCGATACAAAGTCCGATGAAAATAATCATCACCAAACTTTGGAAGGCCATCAGTGCAAAATTTGCTTTATCTGCGACTTTAAAACCAATAATATTTAGTGCGGTTGTAAGTGCAATAAATAGAAGAATCCAAATTGCAAATGGAATTGATGGGAATTGCGCTTGTAGATAAGCACCCCCAATCAGCCAAATAACCATTGGCAAGAATAGATAGTCGAGCAAAATTGCCCAACCAACCAAAAAGCCAAGATGATCATTAATTGATTTACGAACATAGGTGTAAGCAGAGCCGGCAACGGGAAATACCCGTGCTAGCTGCCCGTATGAGAATGCAGTAAAGAGCATTGCAATCAGACCAAGTGCATAAGCACCAGCACTTGCTCCAAAGGTTAAGTCAGCAGTGATACCAAATATTCCAAGAACAATAATTGGTGTCATGTAAGCAAGGCCAAAAAGTACAACTGAGCGCAAGCCCAGCGTACGTTCCAGTGTCGTCATATTTCTCTCCTTCTTCTATCTATTCATTCCCGGACGCCATGTCCGTGGATTTATTCGTCCGCTGTAGATGGGAAGATTTATCTCTGGATCATTCGGCAAAAATTGATCCCACATTCGATTAACTCCTGCCGTGCCATCTCGCCTAATCTGCGAAACGCGATCAAAGTCAATGATGGTGTAAATAATTGAATTACTATCATCAAGTATTTGCTCAACTACATCCCCATCTGGATCTACAACTAAAGACCTACCCATTGCTATTGGACCTGCTGCATTTACGCTTAAGATATAAACTTGATTTACAATTGAGCTAGCTTGAACTAAAACTAATTCTTGCTTGCGATCTGGCGTTGTTGTTCGAACGAGATTAACTATTAACTCCGCACCCATCCAAGTTAATTGTCGAGTTACCTCTGGGAACCAGATGTCATAACAAATATTTAAGCCAACTCGACCAAGTCCTGGGAGTTCAAATACTGAAAATTCACTCCCCATGGTGAACGGCTCAGAAGGACGCCATGGAAAGATCTTTC
>Ga0247836_1001152_pt1 | contig 44426 bp, 43 predicted proteins | sample LaCruzMarch2015__4_FD_187116 | JGI IMG/M metagenome (GOLD analysis project Ga0247836, IMG submission 187116) | Freshwater microbial communities from meromictic Lake La Cruz, Castile-La Mancha, Spain - LaCruzMarch2015_14m | ecosystem: Environmental > Aquatic > Freshwater > Lake | place: Spain... | reverse complement strand
TTAGCGCCGGATCGCGGCGTTTCAGGGCGTGAACATCGATGCCGAGGACCCCGGTCAGGTGCCCCCGCCGGTCGAGCGGTTCGCATGAGCGGAGGTTGTTCATGAGCGTCGGCGCCCCGAAACTCGCCGTGCGGGTGGCCGAGGTGGTGCAGGTCAACGCGCTGGTCAAACGGTTCCGCTTCGTGCGCCGCGATGGCGGGCCGCTGCCGGTGTTTTCCGGCGGCGCGCATGTGGTGGTCGAGATGGACGACCAGGGCACCCGCCGGATGAACCCCTATTCGCTGATGAGCGACCCCGCGGATACCTCGGGATATGAGATCTCGGTCCGGCGCGACGATGCCGGGCGGGGCGGGTCGCTCTATCTGCACAACCACGTCGCGCCGGGGATGGAGATGGTGCTTTCCATGCCGGTCAACCTGTTCCCCGTGGACGCCCGCGCCCGCAAGCACCTGATGATCGCGGGCGGCATCGGGATCACCCCGTTCCTGAGCCAGATCGCCGCGCTGACGCGACTGCGCGGCCGGTTCGAGTTGCATTACAGTGCCCGCAGCCGGGATCTGGCCGCCTATGCCGACGACCTTCTGGCGCGGCACGGCGATGCGGTGCGGCTGTATCTGGACGATCAGGGGCAGGTCATCGACCTTGATGCGCTGCTGCGCGGGCAACCCCTGGGCACCCATCTGTATGTCTGCGGGCCGAAGGGGATGATCGCCTGGGTGCGGGGCCGGGCCGGTGCCCTGGGCTGGCCCGCGGCGGCGGTTCATTCCGAGGAATTCCTGTCGCCCCCGGTCGGATCGCCGTTTCAGGTGCGACTGGCCGCCTCGGGCCGCACGATCACCGTGGCCCCGGCGCAATCGCTGCTGGAGGCGATAGAGGCGGCCGGGGTCGCGGCCCCCTATCTGTGCCGGGGCGGGGCCTGCGGCGAATGCGAAACCGGGGTTCTGGGTTGTGACGGCACCATCCTGCACAACGACCACTGGCTGACCGACGACCAGAAGGCCGCCAACACCCGGATCATGCCCTGCGTGTCGCGGTTCGCGGGCGCAACCCTGATCCTGGACCGATAGGAGCACGCGATGAGTCTGGACTTCAACGACGAGACCTTTCGCGGCGATTTCACCTTTCGCAATTCGGCCCGCGCGATTGCCCGGTTTCCGTTCCCGTTCCCCGAGGACGGCTATATGTATTCGGTCAACATGGAACCGCATCTGCCGGGCAAACCCGGTTCGGTGTTCGAACACATGTTCGACGTGGACGAACACTATGTCGCGGAAATGCGCGACCGGGCGCTGGTGCTGGCCGAGGATCCGCTGCGCTGCCAGTCGCTGCCGCACATGACGCTGGCGGGGTGGGACCTGCTGGAACTGATCATGGACGCCAAGGCGCGGGATTATCCGCAGTGGTTCAGCCTGACCAAGGAGGGCAACCGCTGGCACTGGGTCAACCGGCCCTTGCAGATCGAACAGTCGTTCACATTTCTCGATGACACCACCCTGCCCTGCGGCCCGATGGAATACATCACGCGCCAGACGCAAGGCGATTTCACCCTGCAGGACCAGCGCGACGACAACCTGTGGATCGAGGCCGGGATGGTGACGACGCAGGCCGATTGGTCGCTCGACTTCGACATCGGCATGTCGTTTCACGAATGGCACGCCCCGGTGCCGCTGGCGCATGAGATGCGGGTGTTCGACCGGGCGCTGAAGTTCCTGTTGAACCTGCAGCTTGGGGCCCCGGTGCGGCGGTTCAACTGGACGATGACGGTCGATCCGCTGCTGGACACCAGCCCCGAGAATTATCCCAGATGGGGACCGACCAAGACGACGATGACGCCCGAGACCATCGGGCACCGCCAGCACCTGCGGGTCGAATTGCAGACGCTGCACCGCCTGCCCCGGTCCAACGCCATCGTCTTTCCGATCCGCTGCTACCTGATCAAGTTCGAAGAGCTGGTGACAGTGCCGAAATGGGCCCGCCGCCTGCACCGGGTGGTGCGCGACATTCCTGATGAGCTGGCGACCTACAAGGGCTTCATCCGCAACAAGCCGCTGATGCTGGACTATCTGTCGAGATACGACGACGGGCTGCCGACATCGCCGGGGATCTGGCCGGATTGACCGGCGGGAAGGACTGGCGGGAAAGACTGGCCGCTTGCCCGCTGCCAGCCTTCTCCCTCCACACAAGGGGGCGAGTGGTCTCGGCTCGCCCGACCCGGGCCTGCGGCATCAAGGTGACGCGTCCTCGCGGCCAGCCGGAGCGTCTTGGGCCGCAGCACAGGGCACCTCCCCTCCCCCGCGTGGAGAGGGGCGCGCGTCGGCCCTACCCCTGCTGATACGAGATGATCGACAGATAGCGCGCCGGCAGTTTGACGTGCACTTCCGGCCCGTGTTGCGCGTCGGCATCGAACAGCAGACTGTCGCCGGGTTTCAGATGGAACAACTGATCGCCATGGCGGTATTCGACCTCGCCTTCGAGCATGTAGAGCAGTTCGATCCCGTCATGCTGAAAGGTGGGAAACGTGTCGGATTCGGTTGTCAGCGTGATCAGATACGGCTCCACGACCACGCCCGAGGCGTTCGATCCGATATGGCCCAGCAGGTGATACTGGTGCCCCGCCCGCGTGCCCCGGCGTTCGATCTCCAGATGCTCGCCCGCCTTCACATGCTGCACTTCGCGGCGCTCTTCAAACCCGCGAAAGAACGCGGTGATCGGCGTCGAAAACGCGTGGCTCAGGATTTGCAGCGTGGTCAGCGATGGCGAGGTGATGCCGTTCTCGATCTTCGACAGCATGCCGATCGACAGCCCGGTGACCCCGGCCAGATCGGCCACGGTCATCCCCTGCTGGCGGCGAAATGCCCGCACCGACCGCCCGATCGCCAGTTCCAGATTGCGTTCGGACAATTCGCGGACCCGGTGCGGGTCCTGATCGAAGGCGGGTTTGGATTTCGGAAGGGCGATGTCTTCGGGCTCTTCGGGCACAGCATCCATTCTTTCTGCCGCCTTTTCACTTGGTCCGAATTTCACTACCGTGAAACATGTAGTGCCTCAACTGAAAATCCAGCGGGGCCGGATGGCTGCGCAGAGGCGGCGGTGTCGCGGGCGGCTAGAACGCCGACCGCGCCGCCGTGATCAGCGCGTGATGCAGCGATTGCGCCGAGGATCGCGGGCCCAGAACACTTACCAGTTCCGGCGCGCGCAGGATCAGGTAGCAGCCCAGATGGTCGATCACCGTGCGCGTCGCCGCACCGGGGACCGCGCCGCGCAGATCGAAGGCGCAAAGCCGCTCGAACAGGGGGGGCAGATCGGGGGCCGCCACATCGAACCGCGCCCAGGCATCGGTCTGTTCGGTAACCGACGCCGCCGCGCCGAAGACCGCGCGCAACAGGGTGGCAATCTCTTCATGGCTGGCGAAGGGGGCTTCGACCATCCAGTGCTGCGGCCCAAGCCAGAAGGTGCCAAACACCGCCCCTTGCAGATGGCGACCCGGCCCCGGCAGGGGGATGCCCGCCGTTTCCGCCGCCTGTGTGACATCGCTGTCCCGCCCCATGCGCGCGGCGAGCGAGGCAAGCGCGGTATCGGTGACTTCGGCAATCGTCACCGGGCCTGCGGTTTCGGTGAGGGCGATGGCACGGCCCAGGGGCGACAGCGGTTTCAGGTGATGATCAGCCACGCAGACGCTCCCCCTCGGGATCAATGAAATGCGGGCTGACGATCTCGACCTCGACCTCGGTTCCGGCGAGCAGGTTCACCGCGCGCAACCGCTCGCCCAGGCGGGCATGGCCGTTCTTGAGATAACCGAGCCCGATGGCATGGCCAAGGTTCGGTGAAAACACCACCGAGGTCAGCCAGCCGTCATCATGCGCCGCTGTGGCAGGCGCCCCGGCTGCCAGGAAATGCGCGCCCGCCGTCAGGGCCTGCCCCCGGTCCATCGGGCGCACGCCCACCAGCCGCAACCCATCGGCGGCGGTCAACCCGCTGCGCCGGCTCAGCACCGAACCGATCGCGTCGTTCCTGGCCGACACCATCTTGCCCTGCCCCATGTTCAGCGCGGTGGATTGCCCGTTCAACTCGTTGCCCGCGACATGGCCTTTCTCGACGCGCATCACGCCCAGGGCTTCGGTCCCGTAGACCACCGCATCGAATTCGGCCCCCGCCGCAACCAGCGCCCGGATCAGCGCGTCGCCATAGCGGGTTGGCACCGCAATCTCGTAGGCCAGTTCGCCGGAAAAGCTGATCCGGAACAGCCGGGCGCGCAATCCGCCGCAGACGGTGATCGCACCACAGGCCATATAGGGGAACGCCGCATCCGAGATGTCCTGATCGACCAGTTTCTGCAGCAGCTTTCGCGCGTTCGGCCCCGCGACGGAATACTGCGCCCAAGCCTCGGTCGTGGAAATCAGCTGCACATCCAGATCGGGCCACAGCACCTGCCGACAGAATTCCAGATGGCGGAACACCGGCACGGCATTGGCGGTGGTGGTGGTCATGACATACTCATGCTCCCCCAGCCGCGCCGTCGTGCCGTCGTCCATCACGATGCCATCCTCGCGCAGCATCAGGCCATAGCGGACGCGGCCGACGGGCAGGGTGGAAAAGGTATTGGCATAGACCCGGTCCAGAAATGCCCCCGCATCGGTGCCCTGAATGTCGATCTTGCCCAGGGTGGTCACGTCGCAGATGCCCGCCGACCGGCGGGTCTGCAGCACCTCGCGATCCACCGACTGCCGCCAGTGGGTTTCGCCCGGACGCGGCAGGTATTGGGTGCGCAGCCAATAGCCCGCCTCGACGAACACCGCCCCCTGTTCGGCGGCCCAGCCATGCGACGGGGTCAGGCGCAGCGGCTTGAACTCGGGCCCGCGCGACCGTCCGGCCAGAACGCCGATCGCCACCGGGGTGGCGGGCGGGCGATACATCGTGGTGCCGGTTTCCGGGATGGTCCTGCCGGTCAGTTCGGCCATGACCGCAAGGCCCAGCAGATTGCCGGTCTTGCCTTGATCCGTCGCCATCCCGAGCGTGGTGTAGCGTTTCAGATGTTCGACCGACACGAAGTTTTCCTGATGCGCCAGCCGGATATCCTTGACGGTCACATCGTTCTGAAAATCGATCCAGGCGCGTTTGCCACCCGATGCGACGTGCCATTTGGGCGTGATGCGCACCGGCGCGTCTTCGGTCTGCGGGACGTCGGATGCGGTAACGCTCCGCCCCAGATCGGCCAGTGCGGCGGCGGCGGCCGCAGCCCCGGTGGTCAGTGCCGCATGGGTGGACATGACCCCGGCGGCCGCCCCGGCGCAGGTCAGGCCCGCCACACTGCCGGGGGCGGGCACGAAGGCGGCAATCGCGTCGTCCCACACCGGGCGTCCGCGATGGTTGCTGGCGATGTTCAGGTTGGGGTTCCAGCCGCCCGACACGCCAAGCGCCGCGACCTTCAGGGTTTCGGTCCGGCCCGAGGCACGCCGCACCGTGATCGAGGTCAGGCCCAGGCGACCCGCCGTGTCGATCACCTCGTCCCCCGTGCGCGCATCGATCACCGCGACGGACAGGCCCCTGGCGGTCAGGTCGGTGGCGGTGCGCAGGCCGTCGTCGTTGTTGGTGAACACCGCCACCCGATCCCCCGGCACCACGCCCCAGCGGTTGGCATAGGCGCGCAAGGCCCCGGCGAGCATGATCCCGGGCCGGTCGTTGTTGGCAAAGGCGATCGGCCGCTCGATGGCCCCCGTGGCAAGGATCGCGCGGGCGGAGTAAACGCGCCACAGGATCTGGCGCGGCTGGTGCGCGGCGGGGGTGGCCAGATGGTCCGACACCCGTTCGACGGCGGCATGGATGCCGTGGTCCATCGCGCCCATGACGGTCGTGCGCGGCATCAGGCGGACCGACGGCATGGCCGACAGTTCCGCCACCGCCTGCGCCGCCCAGTCGGCCCCGGCCCTGTCGCCCACGGCGAAGGTTTCGGCGTTCAGCCGCCCGCCCATCCGGAAATCCTCGTCCGCCAGGATCACCCGCGCCCCCGCCCGCCCTGCCGTCAGCGCCGCAGACAGGCCCGCAGGCCCCGCCCCGATAACCAGCAGATCGCAGTGCAGGAACCCCTTGTCATAGGCGTCGGGGTCGTCCTGCGCTGACAGGCGCCCCAGGCCCGCCGCGCGGCGGATGATCGGCTCGTAGACCTTTTCCCAGAACGACGCGGGCCACATGAAGGTCTTGTAATAGAACCCGGCGGCGAAGACCGGCGACAGGCGGTCGTTGATCGCCATCGCGTCCCATCGCAGGCTGGGCCAGCGGTTCTGGCTGGTGGCCTGCAGCCCGTCGAAAAGTTCGGCCACCGTTGCGCGGGTGTTGGGTTCGCACCGTGCCCCGCTGCGCAATTCGACCAGCGCGTTGGGTTCCTCGGACCCCGCCGCGATCGGCCCGCGCGGGCGGTGGTATTTGAAGCTGCGCCCCATCAGCCGCACGTCGGAGGCCAGCAGGGCCGAGGCCAGCGTGTCACCCGGATGCCCGGTATAGCGCCGCCCGTCGAAGGTGAAATGCAGCGTCCGGCTGCGGTCGATCTGGCCGCCTGCGATCCGGGTCATCGGCTGCGCCCTTCGGCACGGGCCACATCGCGGGCAAGTTCGACGCGGGTGATCTCGTGCGTCACGGTATGCCGTGTGACCACCAGCCATGACCGGTCGCCCTGTTCGTGATACCACAACTCGCGGTGCAGCCCTGCCGGATTGTCGCGCAGGTAAAGGTAGTCGTGGAACGCATCGATCCCGTCCGTCAGGCCATCGGGGCGGCGGATCAGGGCGGCATCGCCCAGATAGACGAATTCCTGCGCATCGCGGGGGCCCAACAGGGGATGGTTGATGATCATCGAACGGGTCCTTTTCGCTTTGTCGAACCGCAGAACCGGTTCCCGCTGTTGCTGAAAATGCGCATGTCAGTGCAGGTTCGGCTGGGCGCCCTGGCCCTTTTCGTCGATCATCAGGCCGTCGCGGAACCGGTCGAACCGATAGGCGGTCGCGGTCGGGTGGGGCGTGTCGGTGGCCAGAAGGTGCGCGAAGACCCAGCCGCTGGCCGGGGTCGCCTTGAACCCGCCGTAGCACCAGCCGCCGTTGAAATAGAGGCCCTCGATCCCGGTGCGGTCGATGATGGGCGAGCCGTCCATCGACATGTCCATGATCCCGCCCCACATCCGCAACAGTCGCGCCCGCCCGATCATCGGCATCAGGGACATGCCGCCCTCGGCCACATCCTCGACCACCGCCATGTTGCCGCGTTGGGCGTAGGAGTTGTATCCGTCGATATCGCCGCCGAACACGAGGCCGCCCTTGTCGGACTGGCTGACGTAGAAATGCCCCGCGCCATATGTGATCACGCCGTCGATGACCGGCTTCAGCCCTTCGGACACGAAGGCCTGCAGCACATGGCTTTCGATCGGCAGGCGGATGCCCGCCTGCGCCATCACCTGCGAGGACGCCCCCGCCACCGCCACGCCGACCTTTTTCGCCCCGATGAACCCGCGCGAGGTGTCGACCCCGACGATGCGGCCCGCTTCGATCCGCATCCCCGTCACTTCGCAGTTCTGGAGGATGTCGACCCCGCGGCTGTCGGCCCCGCGCGCATACCCCCAGGCCACGGCGTCGTGCCGCACCGTGCCGCCGCGCCGTTGCATCAACGCGCCCTTGATCGGAAAGCGGGCATTGTCGAAGTTCAGGAACGGATACATCGCCCGCACCTGATCGCGGGTCAGCAGTTCGGCATCCGCGCCATGCAGGATCATCGCATTGCCGCGCCGGGTATAGGCGTCGCGCTGCGCGTCGGTGTGATAGAGGTTGATGATCCCGCGCTGGCTGACCATGGCGTTGTAGTTGAAATCCTGCTCCAGCCCTTCCCACAGCTTCAGGCTGAATTCGTAGAACGGCTGGTTGCCGTCCAGAAGGTAGTTCGACCGGATGATCGTGGTGTTGCGCCCCACGTTGCCGCCGCCGATCCAGCCCTTTTCCAGCACGGCGATCCGGGACTGCCCGAATTCCTTTGCCAGATAATAGGCTGTGGCCAGCCCATGCCCGCCGCCGCCCACGATGATGCAGTCATAGTCCTTCTGCGGCGCGGGGTCGCGCCAGACCGGGCCCCAGCCCGTGTGGCCGCTCAACGCCTCGCGGATCACCCTGAAACCGGAATAGCGCATGTTCAGCCTCTCGCCCTGTCGAAGATCATCATGCCAGCCCCAACAGAACGATGCCGCCGAACACCACCCCGACACCCGCCCATTGCAGCACGGTCATCGGTTCGGCCAGCAGACGCCAGGCCAGCAGGATGGTGATGATGCCGAACACGCTGGCGGCGACCGAGGCATATTCGGGGTTCGCAAAGCCACCCGCCACCGTCACCAGCGTCAGCGCCCCCACATCCAGCGCCCCGATCAGCAGCATCGGCCGCCAGTGCAGCAGCGCGGGCCGGATGACTGGCCGCAAGACCGCGATCAGCGCCAGAACCGCGCCGATGGCCGCCAACCGCACCACCAGCGACACCGGCAGGTCGGCACCGGTTTCCACCGCCCATTGGGCAAAACCGAACGTCGCGGCATAGCCGGTGCCCGCCAACAGCGACCAGCCGATGGCCGCCGCCCGGCTGCCGTGGCTGATCCCGTCCTGCCCCTGGGCCACCACCGCAATCCCGCCCACGACCGCCACAGCCCCCAGCCAGACCAGCAGGCCCACCTCCTGCCCGCGCAGAACCGCGATCCCGACCGACAACAGCGGAAACGACCCGGTGATTGCCGCCACCAGCCGCACCGGCCCGATGGAAAAGGCGCGATACTGCGCATAGCCCGCACAGGCATAGGACAGCCCCGCCATGACCGCCAGCGACAGCACCGCACCGTCCAGACTGCCCCAACCGCCCTGCAGCGCCGCCAGCGGCATCAGGATCAGCGCGCCAAACCCGAAGGCCAGCGCCAGCAGCACCGAGACCTCGGCACGCCCGCTGACCTTGCGCACGGCAAAGTCATGCACGCCCCACAATACCGCCGCTGTCAGACCCAGCATGATCGAATGCACGCGAACCGCCCCATAGACGCAACCAGGGCGCGTGCCGCAAATCGCTTGCTGCACCGTCGCCCTGACGTTATTATTCTTGTGAAACATTTTTTATGCCCATGCAACTCATCAGGGGTGCCGAAACCGATGCTTGATGTCGCATACCCCAAGGTGATCCCCGGCCCGCCGCGCCCGAGCCGCATTCTGATGCCACGGTCGGTCGCCGTGCAGGCCGGGCCTGAACGCCATGAGGTGCAGGGCTGCGGGGCCTTGCTGGTTGCGGTGGCGGCGGGCGACCGGGTGACGGTGATCAACACCGAAGGCGGCCAGCGGGCCGAACTGGTGGCCGCCGATGACACGGGCCGGATCGATGCCGGGGTGATCGGGGCGGTGGCCGATTGCGACGCGGGCGGATTGAAGGCGCTGCTGGCGGGGGGCACGGGGTCGGGTCTGGGCGGGTTGCGTCGGGCGATGGACCGGCGCGGGATCGATCTGGGCCGGGCGGGGGCGGTCGGGCTGTTCGGGGCGGCGAGCCCCGCAGGTGCCGAGCACAGCTTTGGCGTCACCCGCGCGGGCGTTCTGATCGTGGCGGCCCCCGGCGCGCCGATGGCACCCGACGCCCAGGACACCGCCACCCCGCTTGGCGTCCAGATCCAGCGCGCCACCCCGCGCCGGGTCGGGCAGTTCGATCTGCCAGACCCGCTGGCCGATCCGGTACTGGACCTGCGGGTGAAATCGGCGACGGCAGAGGCCTATTTCGTCAAGGCCGGCGACTACATCCAGGTGATCGACGTCGATGGCCGCCAATGCACCGATTTCCAGTGTTTTTCGGCCCGCAAGCTGGATCGCGGCATCGAACATCCGCTGGACGTCACCACCTCGCGCAGCTTGACGGGGCATGCCTATGCGATGCCGGGGCTGCATTCGAAATACTATGACCATGACATGCTGCCGCTGGTCGAAGTGGTGCAGGACACCGTCGGACGGCATGACGCCTTTGCGCTGGCCTGTGCGGCGAAATACTATGACGACATCGGCTATCCGGGTCACGTCAACTGTTCGGAGAATTTCAACCGCGCGCTTGCCCCGCATGGCGTGACGGCGCGCGCGGGGTGGATGGCGGTCAACCTGTTCTTCAACACCGCGATCGATGCGCAGGGCGTGGTGATCTCGGACGAGCCATGGTCGCGCCCCGGGGACTACGTGCTGTTTCGCGCGCTGACCGACCTGATCTGCGTCAACTCGGCCTGCCCGGATGACACCAGCCCGGCAAACGGCTGGTATCTGAGCGATATTCATGTGCGCACCTATTCGGGTGCGCAACCCTTTCAGCGCGCGATCGCCACCCGCGCCACGCCAGCAGCGGAGCCGAAGATGACAAAGGACACCGCCTTTACCCCGCGCACGGCGGCGCTGACCCGCAACGTGGTGGAATACAAGGGCTACTGGCTGCCGCAAGCCTATCAAGGCGGGGTGATCGAGGAATACTGGGCCTGCCGTCAGGCGGCCGTGGTGATCGACCTGTCGCCTTTGCGCAAGGTCGAGGTGACCGGGCCGGACGCCGAGGCCTTGATGCAATACACCCTGACCCGCGATGTCAAAAAGCTGTCGGTCGGGCAGGTGGTGTATTCCGCGATGTGCTATCCGCATGGCGGGATGATCGACGACGGCACGCTGTTCCGGCTGGGGCGCGATCAGTTTCGCTGGATCGGTGGGGATGACTATGGCGCGGTCTGGCTGCGCGAACAGGCGGAAAAGCTGGGGCTGACGGTGATGGTGCGCGGCTCCACCGACCAGTTGCACAATCTGGCGGTGCAGGGGCCGAACAGCCGCGAGATCCTGGCCCGGATGATCTGGACCGCGCCGCACCAGCCGACCTTGACCGAGCTGGGCTGGTTCCGCTTTGCCGTGGCGCGGATCGGCGGGCCTGACGGCGCGCCGGTGGTGGTGTCGCGCACCGGATACACCGGCGAATTGGGATACGAGGTGTTCTGCCACCCCAAGGACGGCCCGGCGGTCTATGATGCGGTGTGGCAGCATGGCCGCGATCTGGGGCTGCGCCCGATGGGGCTGGCCGCGCTCGACATGGTGCGGATCGAGGCGGGGCTGATCTTTGCCGGGGCCGAGTTCACCGACCAGACCGACCCGTTCGAGGCCGGGATAGGCTTTACCGTGCCGCTGAAATCCAAGACGGACGATTTCATCGGGCGCGACGCGCTGATCCGCCGCAAGGCCAACCCGATGCACAGCTTTGTCGGGCTGGAGATCGACGCGAATGTGGATGTCGGGCATGGCGACCCCGTGCATCTGGGCCGGGCGCAGATCGGGGTGGTCACCTCGGCCACCCGCTCGCCGATCCTGGGCCGCAACATCGCGTTGGCGCGGGTGGATGTGGCCTATGCCGCGCCGGGGACGGCGGTGGAGGTTGGCAAACTCGACGGGCAGCAGAAACGGCTGCCTGCGGTGGTCGTGGCGCTGTCGCATTACGATCCGAAAAAGACCCGGCCGCAGTCCTGACGTGGCGGAGCGCGCCCAAAATCAAGGCAGCCGCGTTTCCCGGCAGGAAAAATATTTGACACGCAGGTGGTCGCGTCGCTAGCGTTGACCCAAGGTCGAACCGGGCGGTCAAGCCCCGAGACATGCGGGAGTGTCGGATGAAGAAACGTGTCGCGGTCATCGGCGCAGGGCCGTCAGGGCTGGCGCAGCTCAGGGCCTTTCAATCCGCCGCCGCGAAAGGGGCCGACATCCCCGAGATCGTCTGCTTTGAAAAGCAGGAAAACTGGGGCGGCTTGTGGAACTACACTTGGCGCACCGGGCTCGATGAACACGGCGAGCCGGTGCATGGGTCGATGTATCGGTATCTGTGGTCGAACGGCCCGAAAGAGGGTCTGGAATTCGCCGACTATTCGTTCGAAGAGCATTTCGGCAAGCAGATCGGCAGTTACCCGCCGCGCGCCGTGCTGTTCGACTATATCGAAGGCCGGGTGAACAAGGCCGGGGTCCGCGACTGGATCCGGTTCAGCACGACGGTGCGTTTCGTCCGCTATGACCCCGCCACCGAACAGTTCACCGTAACCGCGCATGACCTGAAGAACGACCGGATGTATGACGAGGTGTTCGACAACGTCGTGGTCGCCTCGGGCCATTTCTCGACCCCCAACGTGCCGGAATTCCCCGGGTTTTCCAGCTTTGGCGGTCGCGTCCTGCATGCCCACGACTTTCGCGACGCGGTGGAGTTCAAGGGCAAGGACATCCTGCTGATCGGCACCTCCTATTCCGCCGAAGACATCGGGTCGCAGTGCTGGAAATACGGCGCGAAGTCGATCACCGTGGCGCACCGCACCGCACCGATGGGGTTCAACTGGCCGTCGAACTGGCAGGAGGTGCCGATTCTGGAGCGGGTGGACGAGACGACCGCCTATTTCAAGGATGGCACACAGGCGAAGGTCGATGCGATCACCCTGTGCACCGGCTACAAGCATCACTTCCCGTTCCTGCCCGACGATCTGCGGCTGAAGACGCGCAACCGGCTGGCGACGGCGGACCTCTACAAGGGCGTGGCCTGGGTGAAAAACCCCAAGCTGTTCTATCTGGGCATGCAGGACCAGTGGTTCACCTTCAACATGTTCGATGCCCAGGCCTGGTGGGTGCGCGACGTGATCCTGGGCCGCATCGCGATCCCCGATCAGGCAGCGCGGGCCAAGGATGTAGCCGACCGCATCGCCGCCGAGGATGCCGGGCAGGATGCGCATGACGCGATCCAGTATCAGGGCGACTACGTCAAGGAACTGATCGCGGAAACCGACTATCCCGATTTCGACGTGGACGGGGCCTGCGAGGCGTTCTTTGCCTGGAAGGACCACAAGAAGAAGGACATCATGACCTTCCGCGACAATGCCTATGCCTCGGTCATCACCGGGACGATGGCCCCGTTGCACCACACGGCCTGGAAAGACGCGCTGGAGGACAGCATGGAAAGCTATCTGCGCAACTGATCGTCCCCGACGGCGGCGCGGGTTTTTCGGGCGCCGCCGCCCCAGCTTCCGGGCAAACCGGAACTTTGCCGCCAGAGCCCGGCCTATTGCGTTTGACAGGCCGGAGCCATGCTTTCACCATCGCCCGCAAGATCGGCACCAAGGCCGGCACCGGGCCCCGCCCAGGCCATCGGGCAAACCCCACCAACAGAGGAGTTGAAGATGAAACCGACAACACGACTGATTTCCTTCGGCCTTGCCCTGACGCTTGCCACCGGGGCGGCCCTTGCCGAGGTTGAATCGGAAGATCCGATCAAGCTGACCCTGCATGACTGGACCGGCCAGTTCATCACCACCAACATCATGGCCGCCGTTCTGGAAGAGGCGGGATACAACGTGGAACTGGTGCAGGCAGATTACCTCGCGCAGTTTTCCGGCATCGAATCCGGCGACCTGCACGTGGCGATGGAATTGTGGGCCACCACCGCCGCCGATGCGATGAACGCCTCGATCGCCACCGGCAACACCGTCAGCTTCGGCGAGACGGGGATGCTGGCCAAGGAAGAGTGGTGGTATCCGCTCTACATGAAGGAAAAATGCCCCGGTCTGCCCGACTGGAAGGCGCTGAATGCCTGCGCCGAGATGTTCGCCACGGCCGAAACCGCCCCGAAGGGCCGCTATCTGGGAGGGCCGGTCACCTGGGGCGGCTATGACGAGGAACGCATCGCATCGCTTGGCCTGAATTACGAGGTGATCCACGCGGGCACCGATGCCGCGATGTTCGCCGAACTGGAAAGCGCCTATCAGCGCAAGGACCCGATCCTGATGTGGGTCTACTCGCCGCACTGGGCCCCGATCAAGTATGAGGGCGAATGGATCGAATTCCCGGCCTACACGCCTGAATGCTACACCGATCCGGCCGTGGGCGAAAACCCCGCCGCCGCCTATGACTGCGGCAAGCCGACCGGCCCTGTGTTCAAGGCGGGCTGGGCCGGGCTGGAGGGCAAATGGCCGGGTGCCGCCAAGGCGATCAAGGCGTTCACCATGACAAACGAGGAAATGGGCGCGATGGTCGGCAAGGTCGATGTCGACGGCATCCCGCTGGAAGAGGTCGTGGACGAGTGGATGACCGCGAACGAGGCCGTCTGGAAAAAGTGGATCGAGTGACATCCCCTGGCGGGGCGGCATCTGCCCGCCCCGCCACCCCCCGTTGCGCCCAGATCTGCCGGAACCGGACCCCACCATGAATGAACGCCCCGTCAAACTTGCCTGCCGGCATGTCTGGAAGATCTACGGCACCCACCCGGACCGGCTGCTTTCGGGCGGAAAGACCCCCTCGCTGGACGAAATCCGCGGCAGCGGTCATGTTGGGGCGGTGCGCGACGTGACGCTGGACGTGCGGGCGGGCGAGATTTTCGTGATCATGGGCCTGTCGGGGTCCGGCAAATCGACGCTGGTGCGCTGTCTGTCGCGGTTGATCGAACCGTCGGGCGGCGAGATCCTGTTCAACGGGCAGGACCTGCTGAAGGCGAGCGCCGCCGAGATGATCGAGATCCGGCGGCACCGGATGGGCATGGTGTTTCAGCATTTCGCATTGCTGCCGCATCTGACGGTGCTGCAGAACGTGGCGTTTCCGCTGGAGATTCAGGGCATTGCCCGCGAGGCGCGCGAGGCGCGGGCACGGGAGGTGACCGCCCTGGTCGGGCTGAAGGGGCGCGAGGAGTATTTTCCGCGACAGTTGTCGGGGGGCCAGCAGCAGCGCGTCGGCATCGCGCGGTCCTTGGCGGTCGAGCCGGAACTGTGGTTTCTGGACGAGCCGTTTTCGGCGCTCGACCCGCTGATCCGGCGTGAGATGCAGGACGAATTCCTGCGCATCCAGAACCAGTTGCACAAGACCATCGTCTTCATCACCCATGATTTCGACGAGGCGATCCGGCTGGCCGACCGGATTGCGATCATGAAGGATGGCGCGGTGGTGCAGATCGCCACCCCCGAGGAACTGGTGCTGGCCCCGGCAGACGGTTATGTGGCCGCCTTCACCGCGCATGTGCCGCGCGCCAAGGTGGTGACGATCGGGCGGATCATGACGCCGGGAACAGCCGCCGATGTGGCGGGCCACCTGCCCGCCTCGGCCCGCGTCGAGGATGTGGCCGACCGGGTCGAGGCCGCAGCCCTGCCCCATGCCGTCACCGATGCGGACGGCCGGGTGATCGGCCACATCGGCGCGCGCGCGGTGATCGACGTGCTGATCGGGCGGGGCGCGTGATGGGGGCCATGCGCCTGCTGTGGCCCGCGCTGTTCGCGGCGAGCCTGGCGCTGGCGCTGCTGTCGGGCCGGGTGCCGGGCTGGCTGCTGCTGCCGCCCGCCGCGATGCAGATCGATCTGGCCGGGGCGATGTCGGCGGCGATGAAATGGCTGGTCGAGGATGCCACCTTCGGGCTGTTCACCGTCAAGGACGCCACCCGCTTCATCGCCACGCTGATCGAGGTGCCCTACGAGGCCGCGCGCATCCTGCTGGTGGACGGCATCACCGAAGGCAAGGGGCGCAAGGCCACCACGCTGGTGCCGCCGGTTTCCTGGATCGCGGTGATCGGCGCGATGGTGGCCCTGGGGATCTATGCCCGCAATCTGGGGCTTGGGCTGCTGGTTGGCGCGCTGTTTCTGTATCTGGCGGTGTTCGGGCAGTGGGAGAGTGCGATGACCACGCTCGCCTCGATCCTGATCGCGGTTCCGATGGGGGTGGCGGGGGGGCTGGCGCTCGGGATTGCCGCGTTCCAGTCGCGCGGATTTGACCGGGCCCTGTCGCCGGTGCTGGACCTGATGCAGACCGTGCCGACCTTTGCCTATCTGGTGCCGATCCTGTTCCTGTTCGGCTTCGGCCCGGTGGCGGCGCTGATTGCCACGGTGATCTATGCCATGCCGCCGATGGTGCGGATCACCACGCTGGCGCTGCGGTCGATCCCGCCCGAGTTGCAGGAGTTCGGCCGGATGGTCGGCTGCACGCCCGCCCAGCAGATGCGCAAGGTGCTGCTGCCGGTCGCGCTGCCCGATCTGATGGTGGGGGTCAACCAGGTGATCATGCTGTCGTTGAACATGGTGATCATCGCCTCGATGATCGGGGCGGGCGGGCTGGGGGCGGACGTGCTGAACGCGCTGCGCAGCCTCAAGATCGGCGCAGGCATCGAGGCCGGCCTTGCGATCACCGCGCTGGCCGTGGCGCTGGACCGGCTGTCTCAGGCGCTGGCGCAACGGTCTGGCCAGGGGGCGGCGGTGCCGGGGCCGTGGATCAGACGGCACCCCAAGACGGTGGCGGTGCTGGGGCTGATTGTCGTCACGGGGGGGCTGGGGCTGATCCTGCCCTGGGTGCAGACCTATCCCAAGGAGGCGATTCTGTCGACCCGCACCTTCTGGTCCGATCTGGTGGAGTATGTGAACGTCACCTACTTCGATCAGATCGAGGCGTTCAAGGATGCCATCCTGATCAACGTGTTGCTGCCGGTGAAGCGGTTCCTGCTGGCGCTGCCCTGGGTCTGGGTGCTGGCGCTGGCGACGCTGGCCGGGTGGCAGTTGGGGCGGGCGAAACTGGCGGTGCTGTGCCTGACACTTGGGCTGTTCATCGCGGTGACGGGCCTGTGGGAGCAGGCGGTGACCACGGTCTATCTGTGCGGCATTTCGGTGGTGATCGCGACGCTGATCGGGATGCCACTGGGGATCTGGGCAGCGGCCAGCCAGACGGCGGGCAAGGTGATCGGGGCGTTCATCGACACGCTGCAGACGCTGCCGAGTTTCGTCTATTTGATCCCGGTGATCATGCTGTTCCGGGTTGGCGACTTTGCCGCGATGATCGCGGTGGTGCTGTATGCGCTGGCCCCGGCGGTGCGCTATACGGCGCATGGGTTGCGGTCGGTGCAGTCCGAGTTGATCGAGGCGGGGATCGTCTGCGGCTGCACCCGCTGGCAGGTGCTGACCCGGGTGCGGCTGCCGATGGCGCTGCCCGACATCCTGCTGGGGGTGAACCAGACGATCATGCTGGCGCTGTCGATGCTGGTCATCACCGCTCTGGTCGGCACCCGCGATCTGGGGCAAGAGGTGTATTCGGCCCTCGCCACGGCGGATGTCGGGCGCGGCGTGATGGCGGGGCTGGCGGTGGCGGCGATTGCGATCATCGCAGACCGCCTGATCGCCGCCGCGACAGCCCGCGCCCGGATGCGGCTTGGCCTGGCCGGAACCTGAACCGGGCCCTTGCGTTGCCCAGAAGGAGATTTCCTTGACGAGTTTCATTCTGACCGTGTCCTGCCCGACCCAGCGGGGCATCGTCGCAGCCATTGCCACCTACCTGGCCCGCAACGGCTGCAACATCACCGACAGCTCGCAATTCGACGATGCGCTGACCGGCCGGTTCTTCATGCGCATCCGCTTTGATTCGGAAACCGGCGCGGATTTGCCCGGCCTGCAGGCCGGATTTGCCGAAACCGCGCAGGCGTTCGGCATGACCGCCAAGGTCCACGATGCCGCCGCCCGGATGAAGGTCGTCGTGATGGTGTCGCGGTTCGGCCACTGCCTGAACGATCTGCTCTATCGCTGGCGGATCGGTGCGCTGCCGGTCGAGATCGTGGCGGTGATCTCGAACCACATGGACTATCAGAAGGTGGTGGTGAACCACGACATCCCGTTTCACTGCATCAAGGTCACGCCCGAGACCAAGCAGCAGGCCGAAGCCGCACAGATGCGCATAGTCGAGGACAGCGGGGCCGAACTGATCGTGCTGGCGCGGTACATGCAGGTGCTGTCGGACGCGATGTGCCAGAAGATGTCGGGCCGGATCATCAACATCCATCATTCGTTCCTGCCGAGTTTCAAGGGGGCCAACCCCTACAAGCAGGCCTATGAGCACGGGGTCAAGCTGATCGGGGCGACCTCGCATTACGTGACCGCCGATCTGGACGAAGGCCCGATCATCGAACAGGACACGGTGCGCGTCACCCATGCGCAAAGCCCCGAGGATTACGTCAGCCTCGGCCGCGACGTCGAGGCGCAGGTGCTGGCCCGCGCGATCCACGCCCACATCCATCACCGGGTGTTCATCAGCGGCACCAAGACCGTGGTGTTCCCGGCCAGCCCCGGCAGCTATGCCTCCGAACGCATGGGATAGGGCCGGGACGGGCCGCATCTGCCGCGCCGGTCGAAAGTGCCGCTTGGCGACCCGGTTCCGGCGATCTGGCCTTGCGTCATTTTCCGTTTGCTCGTCGGCACTTCGGCGTCTGCCCCGGTGAGCGCCCGCCGCCCGCTGGTGCCGCAAGGGATGTCCGGCACCCCGGATGTCCGGGTTTTCCCCCAACCGGCGGCTGTTTCCCCGCCTCGCACGATCCGCGACAATTCCCCGGATCGGACGCAGGCCCGCCGCTATCCTGCCTGATTCCGGGGTCAATACGGGGCATGACTGCCGTTTGCACGCCTTGGGGATGACAATGGACCGACTGACAGAAATGGAAGCTTTCGCCACGGTGGTCGACCAGGGCGGCTTCACCGATGCGGCCAAGAAGATGGGCATTTCGAAATCTGCCGTCTCGAAACATGTCTCGGCCCTGGAAGCCCGGCTTGGCGCGCGGTTGTTGAACCGGACGACCCGGCGGGTCAGCCCGACCGAGATCGGGCTTGCCTATTACGACCGCGCCCGCCGGGTTCTGAACGACGCAGGCGAGGCGGATGCGCTGGTGACCAGCATGCAGTCTGCCCCGTCGGGCCTGCTGCGCATCAGTGTGGCGACTGATTTCGGGGTCAACCTGCTGTCGCCGATCCTGGGGGATTTCCTGCTGGAATATCCCGATATCACGGTGAACATGGTCCTGAACAACCGCTATGTCGAGTTGATCAGCGAAGGCTTCGACATGGCGATCCGGGTGGGGGAACTGGAGGACAGCAGCTTGCGCGCCCGCAAGCTGACCGACACCGCGAAACGGATGATCGGCGCACCCAGCTATTTCCAGCGGTTCGGCCGCCCGATGAAGGTCGATGACCTGAACGAGCACAAGCTGTTGCATTACTCCAACCAGGCCAATGGGAACGTCTGGAAGATCACCGCGCCCTCGGGCGAAAAGCGGCAGGTGCGCACGGCCGGCTGGCTGACGGTGAACGACGGGCAATCGTTGCTCAACGCCGCGATTTCCGGGCTGGGGATCGCCTATCTGCCGTCGTTCCTTTATGCCGATGCGATGAAGCAGGGGCTGGTGGAAGAGGCCATTCCGGGCCTGCCGGTCGAGGTGCAGGGCATCTATGCCGTCTATCCGCCGGGCCGGTTCACCCAGCCCAAGGTGCGCGCCTTCATCGACTTTCTGGCGCGGCGCTATCTGGACAAGGGTCCGGATCAGTGGTGATCCGCAGACATTCGACCGCATCCGCGTAGGGCGGGGTTCACCCCGCCTTTGGTCGTCAACGCGGCGTGAACCCCGCCCTACACCTCGTCCTGATGCTCGCCCAGGGTTGGCGCGGGGCGATCCAGTGCCAGCTCGGCCTGCGAGAAGGTGAACGGCGACCGCACGCCCGGCATGCCGCCGGGGGCAATCTGCAGGCCTCGTGCCCGCACCTGCGGATCGGCGAACACCTCGGCCAGATCGTTGATCGGCCCGGCCGGCACGCCACACGCCTCGCAGGCGGCCAGCAGCGCGGATTTGCTCCATCGGCAGGTCGCGGCTCTCAGCGTTTCGGTCAGGCTGCCCCGGTTGGCCACGCGGTCCGCATTGGTGGCAAAGGCCGGATCAGCGCCGAGCGCGTCAAGGCCGAGAAGCCCGCAAAGCTTGCGGAACTGCCCGTCGTTGCCGGTGGCAAGGATGATCCAGCCATCGGCGCAGTCGAACACCGCATAGGGCGCGAGGTTGGGATGCGCGTTGCCCATCATCCGGGGGGCGATGCCGGTGGCCAGATAGTTCAGCGCCTGGTTGGCCATGATGCCGGTCGCCACATCCATCAGCGCCATGTCGATGTGCTGCCCCGCCCCGGTGCGGCCGCGCTGCACCAGCGCGGCAAGGATCGCGGTGGCCGCATAAACCCCGGTGAACACATCCGTCACCGCGACGCCGACCTTTTGCGGCTGGCCGTCGGGGCTGCCAGTGACGCTCATCAGCCCGGCCATGCCCTGAATGATGAAGTCATAGCCGGCGCGGTGGGCATAGGGGCCGGTCTGGCCAAAGCCGGTGATCGAGCAATAGATCAGGCGCGGGTTGATCGCCTGCAACGACGGCCAGTCCAGCCCGTACTTCACCAGACCCCCGACCTTGAAATTCTCGATCACCACATCGGCATCGGCCACCAGGCGGCGGACCAGCGCCTGCCCTTCGGCCGTTGTGAAATCCGCCACGACCGAGCGTTTGCCCCGGTTGGTGGCATGGAAATAGGCCGCCGACCGCTCACCACCCCGTTCCAGAAACGGCGGGCCCCAGCGGCGGGTGTCATCGCCTTCCGGCGCCTCGACCTTGATGACATCCGCCCCGAGGTCGGCCAGCGTCTGCCCCGCCCAGGGTCCCGCCAGAATCCGCGCAAGTTCGACGACCCGGATGCCGTCCAGCGGGGTGGTCATGCCCTATTTCGCCAGTTCGGCGTCGATGATCGCCCTGAGGTCGGCATAGGACATGTTGGAATGCTTGGTGCCGTTGATGATCAGGGTCGGGGTGCCTTCGATCGCATCGGCCTTCATGTTGGCTTCGAAATGTGCCACCAGGGCCTCGGCCTTGGTCAGATCGGTCATGCAGGTATCGAGCGCGCCTCCGTCCATTCCGGCGGTGCGCCCGATCTTCTTCAGGTTCTCGACCACCACATTCGGATCCTCCGACGCCGCCCATTCGCGTTGCGTTGCATAAAGGATGTCGATGATCCCGAAATACCGCATTTCGCCGCCACAGCGCGCCATCATCGCGGCCCACAATCCATAGCGGTCGAAATACACCTCGCGGTGTTCGAACCGCACCTTGCCGGTGTCGATGTAGTCGGTTTTCAGCGGCTTGAACACATTGGCATGGAAATCGCCGCAATGCGGGCAGGTGAACGAGGCGTATTCGGTGATTTTCACCTTGGCATCCACCGGCCCGAGCGCAAAGTCGATGACTGGGGGGACCGGGGCGGTTGTCTCCGCGCTCGCGGTCCACGGGGCCAGGGCCGCCGCTATGGCGAGCGCCGCCGCCATCAGCCCAAATCTGCGCGTGATCATCATGGTCAACCTTCCGTTGTCTTGCGACGGTTTAAGATGTTTTGTGCAAGGGCTTCAAGGGCGCTGCGCAAACCGGCATCCTGCACCGGGGCGGCCACCCGGGCGGCCTCGGGCGAAATCGTCATCTCTGCCCTTGCCGGTTTGGCCGCCGCGAGGAACTGTGCCTGCCCTTCGGCGAACCCGCTCGCCGCCGTCTGGGTCAGGGTGATGCGCGCGATGGCGGCATAGCCATAGGCGGCGTTCACCCTGTCCTTCAGGCGCGGCAGCTCCATCTGCACCATCGGCGCATGGGCCGAGGCCACCAGCAGGGTCAGCGTCGCCCCCAGCCCTTCGCGGCCATAGCCGCATTTCACCGGGCGGGTGACGCGGGCCATTTCTTCGCCGGCAATCTCGGGCCATCCGGTCAAAAGACGCGCCACGGCAAAGCCGCGCGCCTCGCCCACCGCGCGGACCGGATCCTTGACCAACCCGGCGGCAGGCTCGAATCCGCGCATCCGGCGGGTCGGGCTGGGCCCGGCCAGTTTCGATTTCGCGGGGCGGGGCGGGGTGGAACGGGCCATCTGGTCTCGCGCTTGGTTATCGGTATCTTACCTGCGGCGGGGTTGGGGCTGCCAGAGCCTTGCCGGGGCAAGGGGCATAAACATTGCGTGACGAAACGGTAAGCGCGGCTCTGCTGGGCTGGTATGACGCCCATGCGCGGGTGATGCTGTGGCGCGTCTCACCGGCCGACCGCGCCGCCGGGATGCGCCCCGACCCCTATCGCATCTGGCTGTCCGAGGTGATGCTGCAGCAAACGACCGTTGCGGCGGTGCGCGGCTATTTCCTGCGGTTCACGCAGCGCTGGCCGTCGGTGGCGGCGCTGGCGGCGGCAGAGGATGCCGAGGTGATGGCCGAATGGGCGGGGCTGGGCTATTACGCCCGCGCGCGTAACCTGCTGGCCTGCGCGCGCGCGGTGGTGGCGGGGGGCGGCGCGTTTCCGCAGACGCTGGAGGGATTGCGCGGGTTGCCCGGCATCGGGCCCTATACGGCGGCAGCGGTGGCGGCGATTGCGTTCGATCTGCCCGCCACGGTTGTTGACGGGAATGTGGAACGGGTGATGGCCCGGCTGCACGACGTCGACGCCCCGCTTCCGGCGGCAAAGCCCGCGCTGACCGCCCTGGCTGCGGCCCACACGCCTGACCTGCGGCCCGGTGATTACGCTCAGGCCGTGATGGACCTCGGCGCCACGATCTGCACCCCGCGCAACCCCGCCTGCGGCCTCTGTCCGCTGTGGGGGGTCTGTGCCGCGCGGGCCGCAGGCACGGCCGCCGATCTGCCGCGCAAACTGGCCAAGCCGCTCAAGCCCACGCGCCACGGCACCGTATGGGCCGCGTTTCGCGCCGACGGGGCGGTGCTGCTGGAGGCACGGCCCGCCAAGGGTCTGCTGGGCGGCATGCTCGGGCTGCCCGGCGATGGCTGGGATGGCGCGGGGGGGCCGCCCCCGGTTGCCGCCGACTGGCGGGCGGCGGGCGAGGTGCGCCACACCTTCACCCATTTCCACCTGATCCTGACCGTGCAGACCGCGCTGACCGTCGCCGCCCCGCTGCGCGGCCGGTTCCAGACCGTCACCGCCACCGACCTGCCGACGCTGATGCGCAAGGCATACGACCTTGCGGCCGCCGCGATTGCGCCGCATTGAGAATGCGCGGCGATGCGATAGACTGACCAGATGAGCCACATGCACACCCCCGATCCCGCCCCGCTGCGCGATGCGCTGCCGTTCTGGCTTTCGCTGGGCACCGTGCCCCTGGCATTGCTGGCCTTGGGGGTGGGCGGCTGGACCGTGCTGTTGCTGCCGCTGTATACATGGGCGCTGTTTTCGCTGCTCGATGCGCTGACCGGGCTGAACGAAGACAACGCCGACCCGGCCACGCCCGAGGAGCATCTGTACTGGTATCGGCTGATCACCCTTGTGTGGTTCCCGATCCAGTTCGTGCTGCTGTTCGGGATGATCTGGTTCGCCACGCGGGTCGACTACCTGGGCCCGCTGGAGAAGATCGGCCTGTTCTTCGGGATGGGCGTGATTTCCGGCACCATCGGCATCAACTACAGCCACGAGTTGATGCATCAGAAATCGAAGCTGGAGCGGATGTTGGGCGACCTGCTGCTGGCATCCGTGCTTTACAGCCATTTCCGCAGCGAACACCTGCGGGTGCATCATCTTTATGTCGGCACGCCGCGCGATCCGGTAACGGCGCGGTATAATGAAGGGTTCCACCGGTTCTTCCCGCGTGTGCTGCGCGAATGTCATGTGTCGGCGTTTCAGGCGGAAGCGGCGATGCTGGCCCGCAAATCGCTGCCCTGGTGGCACGAGTCGAACCCCTACTGGCGGTATGCCGCGCTGCAGGCAGGGATGCTGGCGCTGGCGCTGATATTGGGCGGCTGGCAGGGGCTGGCGCTGTTCCTGTGGCAGGCCTTCGTGGCGGTCTGGCAGTTGGAACTGGTGAACTACATCGAACACTACGGCTTGACCCGCCGCCATCTGGGGGGCGGCAAGTATGAACACGTCCTGCCGCGCCATTCGTGGAACGCCTCGCACCGGGCATCAAACTGGCTGCTGATCAACCTGCAGCGGCATTCGGACCACCACTACAAACCCGACCGCCGTTTTCCGCTGCTGCAGACCTATGGCACAGATCAGGCCCCGCAACTACCCTATGGCTATCCGCTGATGACGCTGGCGGCGATGGTGCCGCCGCTGTGGAAACGGATGATGAACCCGCGCGTCCGGGCCTGGCGGCGGCAGAACTACCCTGACATCACCGACTGGCATGCCTACAACAAGGCGCTGAACCCCCGCCCCTGATCGAGGCAGGACGCCTTACGCCAGATGCCCCCAGCGGCGCAGCGCCTCGCGGACCGGGGCGCAGAAACCTTCGTCTACGTTGCGCGGGGCGTCGGGCCTGGGCACCACCGTGCCGATATGACCCGCCCGCGCCAGCAGGGGGGCCACATCCTGCCCCGCCCCGCCGGTCAGATAGACCTTGTCGAGAAGCCTGGTGCAACCGAGGTCCTCGAACCGGAAGTCGGCCTCGAAATAGGGCAGGATCAGCAGCGCGCCCGGCTTGGCCTGCGCGACGATCCGGCGCTCCATCTGCTGCAGAAGGTCGGGGTCCGACAGCGGTTTGTAGGCATAGATCACGTCATGGTCGCCATAGCCGTCAAAGGTCAGCGCATCGGCGCAGAACCCCCGGTCCTGCGGGCGCTGCGCCCGCGCCACCAGCCGATGCGCCACCGCCGCCCGTTCGGGGTCGAAGTCGAACCCGTGCACCACATCGAAAAACTCCGCCGCCTGCAGCAGCTTCAATCCCACCCCGCAGCCCACATCGAGAAAGGACGCCGACCCGCGCCCCTGTGCCAGAACCAGCCTGCGCACCGCCTGCATCAGCCGGAAAAACCGGGTGAACGGATAGGGCAGATCGCCGTGCCGCCCGATTTCTGGCGAATAGAGATGAGGCGGGGTCGGGCTGAAGTAACTGTGCAGCCGGTCGAGGCAGTTCTGATAGGCCAGCAACTGCCCCTGCTCCGGGCTGCCGTCGGGCGGCTCGTCCGGAACCAGCGGGGTCGGTTTGCCGGACAGTACCACCGCCAACGTCGCAGGCAGACCCGCCCAGATCTGCAGCCGGGTGTTGAGGCCCACAAAATACACCCGGTCGGGATGGTTGAATGGCAGGGCGCGCGATTCCGCCGTCATCATCTGCGCGGTCCAGATGCGGTGCAACGGCGCGCACCGATCGGCGATGCCTGCGAGCAACCGCTTGATGCGGCGGCATTTGGCGGGGGTGAAGGGCGGGTCGATCAGGGCGGCCACCTCGACCATCCGCGTGGTCAGGTCAGCCTCCAGCCGTTCGGCCTGACGGCGAAAATCGGCGACGGTTTCAAACATCGATGGCTCCGAAATGATAGATGCAATTCCGGCACCTTAGCATACCCTCCGCCGAGGCAAGCCCCGATCCGGCGGAAAAGACCCCGCCCTGACGCGCAGGGCGGGGCAGTCGGTGCCGCAGGCGGTCCGCAGCACTGGCGTCGGGGTTCGGGGGGGCGCGGAGGTTTGGGGTAAGGCATGCCGGGGCGGGGTTGGCCGCGCCGCGCGACGGCTCAGTTCGGGCGACCCGCCTGATCGGCCTCCATCTCGGCCCGGATCTGCTGACGCAGGATGTCGATCGGAATGCGGTGCCCTTCGCGGGTAAAGTGCCAATAGGTCCAGCCGTTGCAGCTTGGCGCGCCTTCCAGATGGGCGCCGACCTGATGGATCGACCCGGTAATTCCGTCCGCACTCAGCGTGCCATCCGCGCGCACCCGCGCCGTCTTTTCGCGCAGCCCCACCAGCACCTCGCCGGGCCGCAGCATGCCGCGTTCCACCACCTGGCCGAACGGCACGCGGGGCTCAGACCGTTTCGATCCGGTGATCTCCAGTGCGCTGGCGTCGAACCGCCGCACCCGCGCCAGCCGATCCTCGGCCACCTGCCGATAGGCCGCCTCGCGTTCGATCCCGATGTAGTCGCGCCCCAGCATCTTGGCCACCGCCCCGGTCGTTCCGGTGCCGAAGAACGGGTCGAGCACCACATCGCCGGGCAGCGTCGTCGCCACCAGGATCCGGTGCAGCAGGCTTTCGGGTTTCTGCGTCGGATGCGCCTTGTCACCCGCCGCGTCCTTGATCCGTTCATGCCCGGTGCAGATCGGCAGCACCCAGTCCGACCGCATCTGCACGCCGTCGTTCAGCGCCTTCAGCGCCTCGTAGTTGAAGGTGTATTTCGCGTCCTGATCGCGGCTGGCCCAGATCAGGGTTTCATGCGCGTTGGTCAGCCGCTTGCCCCGGAAATTCGGCATCGGGTTGGATTTCCGCCAGACCACGTCGTTCAACAGCCAGAACCCCTGATCCTGCAGCACCGACCCCAGCCGGAAGATGTTGTGATAGCTGCCGATCACCCAGATCGCGCCGTTGGGTTTCAGCAGCCGCTTGGCCGCCGCCAGCCAGGCCTTGGTGAACGTGTCATAGGCGGCAAAGCTGGTGAACTGGTCCCAATGGTCGTCCACCGCATCGACAAGGCTGTTGTCGGGCCGGTGCAGATCGCCCTTCAGTTGCAGGTTGTAGGGCGGGTCGGCGAAGATCAGATCGACGCTGCCGGCAGGCAAGCCATTCATCACCTCGATGCAGTCGCCGCCCAAAATCACGTTGCGCGGCAGGGCTTCGCCCGTGTCGGTCTTTGCTTTCACAGCCATCTGTCGCCTCGAACCCCACGGGTGTTTGCCACCCTTATGTTGCCCACAGGATGAGGTCTGACCGATTCGCCGTCAAATTCTTTTTGAATCAACAGGTTAACTAATTATCTTGATACAAGATGTTGTGGACGGGGCGGAACGAACGCCTATGCCAAGGGGTCACCCCGAAATCTAGAAGGGCCTGCAGATGCCGCTTTGTCGGATAGCCTGCATTGGCGTCCCAGCCATAGGGGGGGTATTGTTGCGCCAAATCCACCATGATCGCATCGCGCGCCACCTTGGCCACGATGCTGGCCGCCGCAATCGACAGGCAGAGGGCATCGCCCCTGACCACCGCCAGTGCCCGAAACGGCAGCCCCGGCGGCACCCGGTTGCCGTCGATCAGCGCGAAATCGGTGCCGGGCAGCCCGGCCATCGCGCGGCGCATCGCCAACAGGGACGCCTGCAGGATGTTCAGGTCGTCGATTTCGGCGACCGAGGCGTGGGCGATGCTGACGTCGGCCGTTTCATGGATCGCGGCGGCGATCCGGGCGCGCTGCGCCGCCGACAGAACCTTGCTGTCGGCCAGTCCGGCGGGAATATGGGCGGGGTCCAGCCGCACCGCCGCCGCCGTGACCGGCCCGGCCAGCGGCCCGCGCCCGACCTCGTCGACCCCCACGACCCGGTGCGCGCCGGTGGCACGGGCGGCAGCTTCGCGGCTGAAATCGGGGGCAGGTCGGGGCATGGCGTGGTGTAGCCGGGTTTTCCGGCCCCCGGAAGGGGGAAGGATCGGGGTGGGGGCTTCTCGGCCTCCCCGCCCCGTCCGGAGGCCGCACGACCCGAACGGCGGCCCCCCTGCCCCGAACCGCAACACCGGGGGGGGGGGGGGGCGGGGCCAGCCGGGACGCTCATGCTTGCCGCGACCGTCCCCGCCGAACCGGAACCCTGCGTCGCGCAGGCAGGTCTCGGAATAGACCCGGTCCTTGCGGCCATAGAACCGGATCTCGCGGCCACAGTGACGCGGCAGACGATCGATGCCATAGTCGCGCAGACAGCTTTCGGTGTAGACCGCACGGGGACGACCGTCGCGGCCCTCCATCTCGATCGCGCAGACGCCGGGGATCACCGGGCGGCGGACAGGTTCGGGATGCAGCGGATAGGGCGGATGCCAATCGTCCTGCCAGCCGTGCCGCGGGCCGTCGCGCCGCGGGTCATGCCAGGTGTCGGGCCGATGATCGACCGGTTGCGCGTCGCGACTGCGGTCCACCTCGCTGGCAATCATCCCGATCACCGCGATGGCGGCCAGCGCCCGGACCAGATCGCGGGTGTCGTCGTCGGCCCGCACCGGCAGCGCCGAGGCCAGCACGATCGACAGCGCCATCACCCCGGCGGTCACCCCGGCCAGCAACCGGCGCTGCCGGGTGACCGGGTTCGGCACCTGACCCGCCATGGCGTGCAGTGTTTCGGCGAGCGTTTCGGATATCTGCGATCTGCGTGTCATCTGCGGTCTCCTGTTCTGACCTGTGGTCGGTTGGCGGTCGCCGTGGCGGGCAACCCGATGTCCCGACCCTCGCCCCGGCACTGTGGCCACGCAATATCGCGGCGGCGCTATCGCATATCAGCCCGCCAAACCCCTTCGGATATTGAATATCATGCCAACCCCGCGCAGGATGCCCGGCAGTGATCAAAGGAGTTTGCAGATGATGCGCCTTGCGATGGGCCTCGGCATCGGACTGACTTTCGCCAGCCCCGCTGCGGCCGACTGTTTTGCCGATTACAAGGCCAAGCAGGACAACCCCCTGCGCCTGCACTACGGTGTGGCGCAGGTGTCTGACGGCAACTGTTCGCCCGGTGCGGCGGCAGGCGAGCTCGGCCCCAGGCTGGCGGGGGATGGCTGGACGTTGCTGACCGTGCTGGCCACGTTCGGCCCCGAAGGTTTGGACGAAAGGAAAGCAAGTGCGGGCGCCTATTTCCTCCGCTATTGACAACCTTCGGGCGGGCAACCGGGTGGTGGCGGGCGGCATTGCGGCAATCGTGCTGGTGCTGCTGGGGGCGGCGGTCTTTCTGTTCCTGAACCTGCCGGATGCGAACGCGTTCAACGCCCGCGTCGAACGGTTGTTCGTGGAAAACGACGACCTGCGCACCGGGGCGGAGATCAAGCTGCTGGAGATCCTCGCGCAGTCGGGCACCAGCTTTGCGCAGGTGCTGGAAAGCTATCGGTCGGTGATCTTCGTGCTGCTGGTATTTTCCACGGCGCTGCTGCTGGCGGCGCTGGTGTTCCTGGTGACGATCATCGCGCTCAACCGGCGGATGTCGGCGATCCAGCGGTCGGGGATTCAGGTGTCCTCCCTGATGATCAGCCGCGAGGCGCGCGCGGTCTACATCAACGATATGGAATTCGCCCTGACCGAAGCCGCGCTGGAAACCCTGTCGGTTCTGGCCGAGGCGCGGATGGATGACGAGGTGATGACCGGGGCGCAGATCGAGGGGGTCATCTCGGGGCGCGATGCGGCGGATTGCGACGAGGCGGCGGGGGCGACGCGGGTCAAGCGGCTGCGCGATGCGCTTGGCAATCAGTTGGTCAGCGAGTTGCTGGTCAAGACGATCGCCCGGCGCGGCTACATGCTGGCGGTCGGCAAGGACACGATCCGGATGATTTGACCCGGCGGTTCGGCCTGCCGACCCGCTAGGGCGCCCCCAGCGTCATCAGCATCACCTCGACCCGCCGGTTGGCCAGCCGCCCGGCCTCGGTGTCGTTGGGCGCGCGCGGTGACAGGAAGCCCACGCCTTCGGCCTCGACCTGCCTCGGCGGGATGTCGAATTCCGCCAGCAGTCGCGCCCGCACGCTTTGCGCCCGCTGCCGCGACAGGGCGATGTTCGCCTCCAGCCCGCCCGACGCATCGGTGTGGCCGACCAGCGTGACCCGCGCCTGCGGATGGGCCTTCAGGAACGCGGCAAGCTCGGTCAGCGCGGCATAGTCGCCGTCCGCCAGCGTGCCGGAGCCCGAGGCGAACTCCAGATCCGACAGAACCTGCGCCCCGCCGGTGGTCAGCCGGTCGGCCAACCCCGTGGTGGCGGGCGCGGCCAGCGGCGGCGTCAGCGGCACCGCATCGGGCAGCGCCGCCAGCGCGGTCGCCTGCGCGCCACGGCCCACAAGGGCGGGCGACTTGGTCGAGGCGACAAGCGCGGAGTCCGGCAGCGCCGACCGGCCGACCTTCGTCATCTGGACAAACCCCTGATCCACCGCCCGGCTGACGATGAGGCTGACGTATTCCGGCCCGTCTGCCGTGCTGCGTTCGGCGGCCAGATAGCGGAAATCGCCCAGATCGATGTGCATGTCCGGTTCGGGCAGCACCTCGGTGCCATAACGGAAGTCGAACCCGCCGCAGGCCACCGCCTCGCATTCGAAGATCACCCGGTATCCCGCCCTGGCCACCTGATCGCGCAGCGGCAGCAGAAGTTGCAGCGTGGTCATCCCCGGCGCGTCCAGCCGCCAGGCCCGTTGATCCAGCGCGCCCTCGGTCAGCCGGGTCGCAACCGCCCCGTCCGCGAACGGCCCGACGGGCAGGCGGTAACTTGTCAGCACCTCGGCACGGGTGCCGGTTTCATCGGCGGGGCCGGAAAACTCCAGCGTCAGGGCAAGGCCGGGCCCGGACAGGGTCAGCAGGCTCACGGCGGTGGAAAGGAAACGGTGGCGCACCTGCTCGGCCTCTTTGCGGGCTCATCGCTGTCGATAATGATAGTGTCCCACAGCCTGCATCCCAAGGGAAGCATAGAGGGCCCGGGCCGGGGCATTGGCCGCCGTGACGACAAGCATCAGCCTATCCGCCCCATGATCCAGCGCCCAGTGCGCCGACGCCTGCAGGATATGGTGCGCGGAACCTTGCCGACGTCGGGGCGGCGCGATTTCGAGCGCGTGCAGCATTGCGGTGGTGCCGGACAGGGCCACGAAGGCGGCCCCGGCGGGACGGTCGCCCTGCCGCACCAGAATGGCGGCCTTGGGGCCGGTCACCCTGTCCATCACCGCCAGCCGGGCGGGGCCGATGCCGCCTTGCGCCCACAGATCACGCAGGATGGCGAGCGGCGGCCAATGGGCAAAGGTCGTCATGCCGGGCGGCGGTGGCAGGTCTGCGGCGGGGCAGGCATAGGCCACCACCGGATGGACGATGCGATACCCGCGCGCCGCCAGGGCCGCATCGAGGTCCGCCTCGCCGTCGCGGATCAGGAACAGCGCAGGCTCGCCCATGGCGGCCATCGCCGCTTCGGCCAGCGGGATGTCGGCGTCGGTCCACGGCCCGTCCGCCGTCGCGGCCGACACGCGCTTGCCGCCCCCTGCCCCGTCGCGGATCGTCCACGGCCCCTCTTGCCACGCCCGCGCGCAGGGCCAGGTCGCCTCCATCACCTGTGCCAGCGCGCCTAGAGGCAAACCGGCGGGCGTCATCCGAACAACGCCTGCAGCCGCGCCATCGCGGCCTCGATCCGGGCGGCATCGGTGCCCCGGATCACCAGATTGGTGCCGAAAGTGCCGTTCTGGTTGAACGGATAGGACCCCATCGACAGGTCGGGATAGTCTGCCGCCAGCGCCGCAAAACCGGTCGCGATGTCACCTTCGGCCCGGTTGACCCGCAACGACTGGCTGAGCAGCGGCGCGCCGCCGGTCAGGCGTGGCAACAGCCCGGCCAGCATCGCCTCGAAAATCTTCGGCACCCCGGCCATCACATGCACGTTGCCCAGCGAAAATCCCGGCGCGACCGACACCGGATTGTCGATCAGCACGGCGCCGTCGGGGATGCGCGCCATGCGCTGCCGCGCCTCGTTGAACGGCAGGCCCGCGCGGTCGTAATGCGCAGACAGCAGCGCCATCGCATCGGCCCGCCGGGTGATCGGCACGCCGAACGCCGCCGCAATCGCCTCGGCGGTGATGTCGTCATGCGTGGGCCCGATCCCGCCCGAGGTAAAGACGTGGTCATGACCCGCCCGCAAGGCATTGACCGCCGAGACGATTGCCGCAGGGTCATCTGCCACCACCCGCGCCTCGGCCAGCGTGATGCCATGCGCGGTCAATGCCCCCGCCAGATGGTGCAGGTTGCTGTCCCGCGTCCGCCCCGACAGGATTTCATCGCCGATCACCAGCATGGCGGCGGTGGGGTTGGTCATCTTGCATCCTTCCAGATCGTTCTCCGCCCGGTATAGGCCGCGCCGCCGGGTCTGGCAAAGGGGCCGCACATCTTCTATCTTGGCACCGGAAAACGGAGACGGCTTGTGGAACAGATGCGCGGACGGGTCACCCGGGATGGCATCCGCATCTATGAAGATGCGGATTTCGCGGGCATGCGCGGGGCCGGTCAGATGGCGGCGGAAATCCTCGATGCGGTCGGGGCGCTGGTCAGGCCGGGGGCCACCACCCGCGAGATCGACGATTTCATCCGCACCGAGGTGGAGCGGCGGGGTGCCGTTTCGGCCACCATCGGCTACAAGGGGTATCGGCACGCCTCGTGCATCTCGGTCAACCATGTGGTCTGCCATGGCATCCCCGGTGCGCCGATCCCCAAGAGCGGCGGCGAGACGATCTCGAAGGACCTGGAAAAGCGGCGCGCCGACGACCGGCTGTTCGACGGTGACATCCTGAACATCGACGTGACGGTGATCGTCGACGGCTGGTTCGGCGACACCAGCCGGATGTATGTGGCGGGCCACGCCGAGCCCAAGGCCGAGCGGTTGATCAAGGTGACGCATGACGCGCTGCTGGTGGGGATCGCCGCGGTCAAGCCGGGGGCAACCTTTGGCGACATCGGCCATGCGATCCAGACCCATGTCGAGTCGCACCGGATGTCTGTGGTCCGCGATTTCTGCGGGCATGGCCTGGGCCGGGTGTTCCACGCCGCGCCGAACGTGCTGCACTACGGCCGGGCGGGGTCGGGAGCAGTGCTGGAGGAAGGGATGTTCTTCACCATCGAGCCGATGGTGAACCTCGGTCGGCCCGAGACGAAGATCCTTGCCGATGACTGGACGGCGGTGACCCGCGACAAGACCCTGTCGGCGCAGTTCGAACATTCGGTCGGGGTGACAGCAACCGGGTGCGAGGTGTTCACCGCCTCGCCGGCAGGGGCGTTCCTTCGGCCGGTCGCGGGCTGAACGGCCGGGGGGCTTTGCCCCCCTATTCCCCCCAGGATGTTTGGGAACAGGTGAAGGTCAGGGCGCTTCGGGAAGAAAGTCATGGGGGATAACATCCCGCGCCTCGAGCACCAGATCGGCCATCGTTTCGGCCACTTTCGGGGCCATGCCGAAGCCGATCTTGAAGCCGCCGTTGGCGAGGAAATGCCCCGGTCGCCCCGGCCATTCCCCCAGCACCGGCGCGCGCGAGGCGGCGCGGGGGCGCAGCCCGGCCCAACGCTCCAGAACCGGCGCTTGCGCCAGGACCGGCAGGGCGGTCCGGGCGCGCTGCAGCAGGGCGTCGAGTTGGTCGTCGGTGGTGTCGGGCTGGTCCCACCGGTTTTCCGATGTCGAGCCGATGGCCACCGTCCCGTCGGCGTGCGGCACGATATGCAGCCCGTCGACGAACAGTTGCGGCGCGGTGCGCGCCTGATGCGCCAGCAGCACCGCCTGCCCCTTGACGCCAGAGCCGACCGTGCGGCCCAGCGACACCGACAGGTCCGCAAGCCCCGCCACCCCGGTCGCCCAGATCACCGGGCCCTCGTCGGGTCCGTCGCTGGTCACTTCGCCGCCGCGCGCCAGGATCGCCGCGACCAGCGCCGCCAGCGCCGCCCGTGGCGCGATCCGCGCGGTCAGGGTATCTTCGATCAGAAATCCCGACGGGCTGGCGGGTTCCCATGCCGCCCCGGTCGCCGGGATCACCCGCCACTGCGCGCGGCCCCGCCACAGCACCGCCGACTCGATGCCCCGCGCGCGGGCCTGCGCCACCGCCCGCGCTTCGGCCAGGGGTTGCAGCCGCCCGGTCCGGCCATAGCCCGAACCGAGCCCCGACGCCGCCTCGACCGCCGCCCACCAACCCGCCGCCATCAAGAGGCTGTCGAGCTGGAACGCCTTCTTGGGGTTCCATTGTTCGGGCACATGCGGGGCCAAGGCGCCGACCACCCCGCCCGAGGCGCCCGCCCCGACCCGCGCCGTCTCGATCACCCGCACCCGGGCACCGCGCCGGGCGGCTTCCCACGCGATCGACAGGCCGAAGATGCCCGCGCCGCGCACTGTCAGATCGACCCTTGCCATCGTCGCCGCCCTTGCTCATGGTCCCGCCCAACCAAAGGGTTACGGCAAATGACGGGCGGCGAACAGGGCGGGGTCGAAGGGGGCGGGGTGGAATGGCGTGACGGGGGGATCCCCGTGTCGGTCCGGTTCGACGATCCCTATTTCAGCCTGGCCGACGGGCTGGCGGAAACGCGCCACGTGTTCCTTGCCGGAAACGACCTGCCCGCGCGGCTTCGTCCCGGCTTTCACATCGCCGAACTGGGGTTTGGCACCGGGTTGAACCTGCTGGCCGCCCTGATTGCGTGGCGCGGGGCAGCCATCCCCGGCCCGCTGCGGTTCACCAGTTTCGAGGCGTTTCCGCTGGACGCGGCCTGCATGGCGCGCGCGCTGGATGCCTTTCCCGAGGCGCGGGCGATTGCCGACCCGGTTCTCGCGCAATGGGCCGACGGCCCCGCGATCCGCCTGCCCGACCTGCACGCCGACATCATCCTGGGCGATGCGCGCGACACCCTGCCCCAATGGGCCGGCCAAGCCGATGCGTGGTTTCTTGACGGCTTTTCCCCCGCCAAGAACCCCGAGATGTGGTCCCCCGCCCTGATGGCCGAAGTTGCCAGCCACACTGCGCCGCACGGCACATTCGCCACCTATACCGCCGCAGGCCACGTTCGCCGCGCCCTGACCGAGGCGGGCTTTGCGGTGGAGCGGCGCCCCGGCCATGCCCGCAAACGCCACATGACCGCAGGCCACAAGGCATGAGCCGCAGCCCGACCCGCGGCATCTGGTTGATGATCGCCGCCGTTGCGACCTTTGCCGCGCAGGACGGCTTTTCTCGCTATCTTGCGGGGGAGTATAACACCCTGATGGTGGTGATGGTCCGCTATTGGGTGTTTGCGGCCTTCGTCACCGGCCTCGCCCTGCGCCGCGCCGAGGGGTTTCGCGCCGCCATCGCCTCGCGCCGCCTGACAACCCACCTGCTGCGCGGCACCCTTCTCGTGACCGAGGTCTGCGTGATCGTCTGGGGCTATACCCTGATCGGGCTGATCGAAAGCCATGCGGTGTTCGCGATCTGCCCGTTGCTGATCGCGGCCCTGTCGGGGCCGATGCTGGGCGAACAGGTCGGCCTGATGCGCTGGATCGCCATCGGGCCCGGTCTGGTGGGGGTCATCATCATCCTGCGCCCGCGCACTGGCGTGTTCGCCCCCGCGGCGCTGCTGCCGTTTGCCAGCGCGCTGATGTTTGCGCTCTATTCCGTGCTGACCCGGCTGACCGCGCGGGACGAGCCGACCTTTCCGGCGTTCTTCTGGCCCGGGGTGATCGGGGCGGGCCTTGCCACGATTGTCGGCCTGCCCAACTGGCAACCCGTCGCGGCGCAGGATCTGGTCCCGCTCGCGGTCTATGCCGGTCTTGCCGTCCTGTCGCACTGGCTGCTGCTGAAATGCTACGAGGCGACCGAGGCCGCCCGGGTGCAGCCCTATGCCTATCTGCAGATCGTGTTCGTGTCCGGCATCGGGCTGACGGTCTTTGACGAAACCCTCGCGCCCGCCGTCGTCGTCGGGGCTGCGATCATCGTGGCCGCCGGGCTGTTCGCCCGCTGGCAGGAAAGACCGGCATGACCCCCTCGGCCACCACCCAGAACACCGGCGCAGGGATCCGGCTGATGATCGCCACCTCGGCCGTGTTCGCCCTGCAGGACGGCATCTCGCGCCATCTGGCCGCCGAATACAATGTGACCATGGTGATCATGATCCGGTTCTGGGTCTTTGCGCTGTTCGTGATGGCGTTGGCCGCCCGCGCGCCGGGCGGGGTGCGGGCGGCCACGCGGTCGGCGATACCGTGGCTGCAGGTCCTGCGCGGTGTTTTGCTGGCGGCCGAGGTCTGCGTGATGGTGTTGGCCTTCGTCAAGTTGGGGCTGATCGCCAGCCATGCGGTGTTTGCCAGCTATCCGCTGCTGATCGCCGCCCTGTCCGGCCCGATCCTGGGCGAGAAGGTCGGCTGGCGGCGCTGGACGGCGATCGGGGTCGGCTTTGTCGGGATCCTGATCATCCTGCAGCCGGGGTTCGCGGTGTTTTCGGTCTGGTCGATGGTCGCGCTGACCTCGGCTTTGTTGTTCGCGCTTTATGGCCTGCTGACACGGTATGTCGCGCGCTACGACACGCCTTCCGTCAGTTTTTTCTGGACCGGCACCGTCGGCGCGCTGACCCTGACCCCGATCGGTCTCGCGACATGGCAGCCGATGAGCCTTCCCGACTGGGGCTGGATGGCGGCACTGTGCTGCACCGCCATTCTGGGACACGGGATGCTGATCCGCGCCTATGCCGTGGCCGAGGCTTCGGTGATCCAGCCGTTCGCCTATCTGCAACTGGTGTTCGTGGCGGCCCTTGGCATCACGCTGTTCGGCGAAACCCTGGCCATCAACGTCGCGGTCGGCGCGGGCATCGTGGTTGCGGCGGGCCTGTTCACCCTGTGGCGACAGACGGTGAAGTCACGGCAGGCCCGGGGGTCCTGATCCGGGTCCGGCGGGTCCGCAGCGCGGATCGGCCTGTCGGCCGCCGCGACTTGCCTTCGCGTGCAATCTGCGGAACGCTGCGGCGATGAGCGATCCGACCCCACCCCCGCGCCTGCGAATCCGGATCATCTTCGGCGACGCCGAGATGATGGGCCCCGGCAAGGCCGAACTGCTGGAACGGATCGACCGGACCGGCTCGATCGCGGCGGCGGGACGCGAGATGGGAATGAGCTACAAGCGCGCCTGGGAGTTGATCGGCAGGCTGAACACGATGTTTCGCACGCCACTGGTCACCAGCATCCGGGGCGGGCAGGGCGGCGGGGGGGCGGTGCTGACCGACACGGGCCGCGAGGTTCTGCGGCTCTATCGCGGGTTCGAGGCCGAGGCGGCGCGCGGCGGGGCGCACCATCTGGATGCCTTCCTCGCGCTGCTCAGGCATGCCCCCGCCGAAAGCTAGCGCAAGAGGGCCCGGTTTGCCGTGCCGGGCCTGCCGCCGGTTTCGCGGGCAGGACGGCCCGGTTGCAGGTCTGCCGGATCCCGCAACACCAGCCGCCCTTCTGCGCCCGAAACCGACCCGGCCCTGCACGCCCCGCCGAAACGCGACGACCCGCCGCCGGTCAGCGAAGGATCGTGGGCAGGTCGTCGCGCAACGGCCAGGCTTTTGAAACCAGCGGCAGGCCGAGCATCGACGAGAACAGGACTCCGTCGCGCAGGACCGAGTTCCGGGTTTTCCGTTCCGAGATGAGCTTCATCGGCCAGAAAAGCCGTGACATGTGGCCGCCGCCGCGCATGGCCGACGTGCGCTCCTTGCTGGCGAGGAGCGGGTTGTTGCCCAGGATGTGCCCGTGCGACAGCTTTCTGAACGGGTTGGACATGACCAGGGGGTGCTTGGCCAGAATGCTGCTCGGCTCCGCGATGGAGGGATACTCGCGCAGATAGATGTCCTCATCGGCCAGCCCGACGTTCATCGCCGGGTGTTTCTGCAACACCTTGATGGCGTTCCGCGCGGTTCCGATCGGGTTGAACGGGGCTTGCACCACCAGAAGGGCCTGATCGCCCGTCATCGCCTTGGCATAGGTGGCAGCCGCGCCGGTGCTGATGCGGGCGGCCTTCATCGCGGCTGCGGTCGCGACGGCATCGGTCCCGGAAATGATCCGGATCGTGTCTTCGTTCTGACCGATGCTCAACAGGCTCGCGCGCGCCGCATTCGCCGCCAACTGGTCAGGATAGAGTCGCGTGATTATGGTCGTCATGTCGCACCTTTTGTCCTAAAGGCCCCGGAGGGCCGGTTGACTTGTTCCGCTCTTCAGCCTGCGCGTCGGTCTGCAATAGTCGCCTCTGCCCCCGGAGCTGCGGTCACTCCTGCGAGATAAGGCATCCTGATCGGATCGTTGGCATCTGTCCCCGCCGCATCCGTGCCACGCAAGGGCAGGGCCAGCAGAACCGCCAGCGTCAGAAGGCCCGCTTCCATCAGAAAGACCGTGGTATAGGGTGTCGCGGCGGACACCCCGACCGCATGGGTGGCAACGATGGTGTCGCGCACCACTCCGCCGATCGCAATCGCAAGCCCCACCGACGTCGCCTGCACGGCCCCCCAGGCCCCGAGCGACAGACCGATCTGCTCGCGCGGGGCCGACCGCATCGTTGCGGTCAGGGTGGCATGCCCGAACAACCCGGCCCCGAACCCCGCCAGAAGGGTTCCCGCCACCAGAACCGGCACCGCGATCAGGCTGGCCGACCACACGATCAGGCCGAAGGCGGGCAGGCCGATCGCCGCCCCGAGGATCGCCATGTCCATGGCGCGCGCCCCCCGACCCAGCCAGCGTGATGCGAGGGTAAAGCCGATCAGGCTACCGCAGGCGAGATAGACCGTCAGCCGCGTCGTCTCGGCAATGCTCATCCGCAGGACCTGGCCGCCGAACGGCTCCAGCAGCACATCCGCCATGCCGAACCCCGCCGTCCCCAGCGCGATGACGGTCAGGAGCCGGAACATGCCCGACCGTTCGGTCAGCCGCGCCCAAGCCTCGCGAAAGCCGATCTGCGGGCCCTGCGGCGCCCTCGCCCGGTTGCGGTCGCGGGCCTCCTGCTTCCACATCGCCCAGAAATTCAACGCCACCGTGACGACGGCAGAGCCCTGAATCACCTGAATCAGACGGCCAGGGGTGTAATTCTGCAACAGGGCCCCGTAGGCGGCTGCGCTGACGATCATGCCGACCAGCAGCATGACATACATCAGCCCGACGACCTTGGGCTGATCCGCCTCTGGCACCAGATCGGTTGCCAGCGCCAGCCCGACGGTCTGCACGATGTGAACACCGGCCCCCACCAGCAAGAAGGCCAGCGCCGCCGAACTGAGCCCGATCCAGCGCGGTGCATCGATCGCCTCGCCGTAGCCGGACAGGACCAGCAGCGCGAACGGCATGATGGCAAAGCCGCCGAACTGCAGCATCGTGCCCCTGTAGATATAGGGCAGGCGCCGCAGCCCCAGGGCCGAGACATGCCGGTCGGAGCGAAAGCCGATCAGCGCGCGAAACGGGGCAAACACCAACGGCAACGCCAGCATGACGCCGACAAGGGTGGCGGGGACCTGCAGTTCGACGATCATCACCCGGTTCAGCGTGCCGACCATCAGCACCAGAGCCATGCCGACGGTGACCTGAAACAGCGAAAGACGCAGCAGCCGCGACAACGGCACCTCATCCGAAGCCACGTCGGCAAACGGCAAATAGCGCGCACCCACCCCCGAAATCTTGCGAAGTGCGAAATCCTTGTAGTTGAACATCGGCTGACCGAACACTCCGGGGGAAGTGATCCTCCCCGCGCCCAGATGGCAGTGCGGGCCCCCCCTGACCCAAGGACAAGAGGCCCCGCACCTTCGTTGTCCGCCCCTGGCACGGGGCGGATCAGGTCAGTTCGAGGCCAGAACGTCCGGCAGTTTCAACACGGCGACCGCCGTCGTGCCGTCCGGCATGGTGATCAGGACTTCCTGACCGTTCGCGGCCGAGAACGACGCCTTCGCGGTATTCTGGTCCGGCGCCACGAGGGAAGCCGAAGCCGTCCCGCCGCCAAGCGGTTTGCCGGACAGGAAATCGGAAACCCAGGTCGTGTTGCTCAGAACGGCGACATGGACAGCAAACGACCCGACGGCGACAGCCCCCAGGAACAAGGGGACGCCAACGGTCGGGCTCACGACAAGCCACAGCTTTGCATTGTTCATGGTGCGCTCCTTATCCGAGCCACGGCGTGGAGACGGCAACCAGCAGATGCGCGATCAGGGCGATCACGCCGAACACGCGCGTCCCGTCGATCAGGTAGCTGTGGACTTCTTCTGCTTCTCTCAAGTTCAAGCCAGTCGGCCAGACCTTGTCAGGATCGTTGGACATTGGTGTACCTCCGTGCCCTCGTCGTCGCTTTCCATCAAAGGCAGAGTGACGACCTTGTCTCTGCCCGGCGCAGACAATCCATCGACTCACACTGTGTCTTGCTGAGCCAAGGCCAAGTTGTCAGTTTTTTTTTACAATTGCAACTGTCTAGCTAAGTTGACACCTTCCGCTGCGGCCGGACGCGGGGTGCGGGATTGGTCCGGATCGACCCGGCCGTTCCGGTCGATCGGGCAGATGCGGGATCGCTGTCTGTGATGACCTTTGCCTTCGGTTTCAACACCCCCGGGGCCGTGCTGCGCCGCAGCATGGCCCGACAGCCGCCACCCCCCGAAACCCGCCGCCCGAAGAACCCGCCCACGGACGCCGCGCGTCGGACTTACGCCGGAACCGCGCCAGGGTCGATCAGGCCTTCCGCCACGCCGCACGAAAAACGGGCTGCTGCCTTTGGCACCACCTTTTGCGTAAACGAATCGGCTCCCGAACGGCGTGCGGCGAAGCGGTTTTAAAACCTTGGCAAAGACGGACATCGGCTTGCCGCCGACTCTCACTGTCAGGCGCGATGGACAGTTTCGAGACGGGGTTTGCACAAAATTCGGGCAAGGGTCGTCAGAGGTTCCCCCGCCGTGAGCATTCTTCCGCCGTTTGGCGTGTCTGCCTTGATCCGGGATGAAAACTGTCATGCAACTGCAGCATTCGCGTGATTTCTCCCGCAAGGTCTGCTAGTCAAACGAGTGATCTGCGTGCTGTTTTCGATTTTCCGGGTTCGTAGGGGGCAACGACTTTGATGGTTATTCTTTTTTCGATGTTCGCGAGTCTTGTGACGGCAATGGTCATCGTGATGACCAAGGGCCTGCACGGGCACCTCAGCCTTGATGGCCATACCGGTGTGCAGAAACTGCATTCCTCTCCGACGCCGCGAGTCGGCGGATTGGCGCTTATGGTGGGCGTGATCGCCGGGGGCTTCGGGCTGTCGGTCGAATTCAGCGGGCTATGGTGGCTGATCGCGCTGTCGGCGGTTCCGGCTTTTGTTTTCGGTCTGGTCGAGGATGTGACGAAGACTGTCGGCGTCCGGGCCCGGCTGCTCGCCACGATCTGCGCGGGCCTGATCTTCTGCCTGCTCACCGGTTACCGGCTGGATCGGGTCGATGTGCCCGGTGCCGATTGGCTCCTGTCGCACTGGCCTTTCGCGGTCGTCTTCACCGCCTTCGCCATCGGTGGCATCGCCAACGCGATCAACATCATTGACGGGGTGAACGGGCTCGCCTCCGGCACGTCGATCATCATCCTGTCCGGGTTTGCCCTGGTGGCCTGGCAGATCGGTGACATGCAGATCGTGGCGATCTGCCTGATCGTCGCCGGGGCACTGAGCGGGTTTTTCCTGCTGAACTTCCCGTTGGGCAAGATTTTCCTCGGGGATGCCGGGGCCTATGCGACCGGTTTCGTGCTGGCCGTGGTGGCGGTTGCCCTGCCCGCGCGGAACGCCGAAATCTCGCCGTTGATCGGGCTGCTGGCCCTGTCCTATCCGGTGACAGAAACGATGGTGTCGATCCACCGCCGACTGGTCCGCGAGGGCACCCATCCCGGGCAGCCTGACCGTTTGCATCTGCACAGCCTGGTCTACCGGTCGCGGGCGTTGCGCCTGGCGCGGCAGATCGGGGCACCGCAACTGCGCAACGCACTGGCCGGGTTTCTGATGCTGGGTCTTCCGGTGATCTCAAGCCTTCTGATGGTCGTGTTCGCCACAAGCTCGGCATTCACGGCACTGTCTACGGCCGTGATCGCCTTGATCTACATATCGATTTACCGAAAGGTCGCCCTGCTGCGGCCGGTTGCACGCGAAATCCGGCTGGAAGCTGACGCGGTCGCACGCTGAACACGTTGGCGTGGTAGAGAAATCCCATGTCAGATGAGTCCCTGCACCCGGGTGGAGCTCCGCTGGTGATGCAAGAAGACGTGCAGAGGATCGTTGCACACCCATCGATTTTTTCTTGCCCCCGTTCAGTTTTGAACGATAAATCCGACTGAAATCAGGAAACTTGAAGATGAACGAACAGGGTGGCAAACCGGACTGGTTTCTGGCGCAGCTGAAACCGAATGGCGCGGCCCTTGCCGCAAGGAACCTCAAACGCCAGGGGTTCAGGACCTTCCTGCCGACAGAGTGCCGCACTTTCCGCAGCGGCAGCACCTTCAAGACGCTGCAGGCACCGCTGTTTCCGGGCTACATCTTCGTCGCACTCGATGCCACCAGCAGCCCGTGGCGCAGCATCAATTCGACGGTCGGCGTCGGTCGTCTGGTCAGCTTTGGGACTGGCCCCGCGCAGGTGCCGCATCCGATCATCGACGCATTGCTGCGGCGCTGCGACGCAGACGGGGTGATCCTGCCCGAACCGGTCCTGCAACCGGGCGATCCGGTGCGCCTGATATCCGGCCCCTTCGAAGGGTTCGTGGCCGAAATCGAACGCCTTGAAACGGCCCAGCGGGTCTGGGTGCTGTTCGAGTTCATGGGCAGCAAGAAGCGGCTGGGGGTTGGAACCGACCAACTCCGGGCGGTGTGAGTGGAGCCGCTTGTTCCCTCGGCGCAGGCGACATCCGGGGGCACGTCCCGACCAACCTGCGGTCCGATCCTGTTTTCCATCGTTACCGCCGTCTGGAACCGGGCGTCGACGCTGCCGCAGGCCATTGACAGTCTGGACACGCAGACCCACGGACGCTGGGAGCATGTCGTGCAGGACGGCGGTTCGACCGATGGCACGCTCGAGGGTCTGGCGAACCGCCCGGATCCGCGGCGCAGCGTCGTGTCGGAGCGTGACAGCGGGATTTACGATGCGCTGAACCGGGGGATGGCGCGATGCACCGGCGATGTGATCGGGCTGCTGCATTCCGACGATTTCCTGGCCCATCCGCAGGTGCTGGAACGGGTGGCGCGGATGTTCGCCAGCACCGGGGCGGACGCGGTCTATGGCGACCTCGACTATGTGGCGGCCGATGATCCGTCGCGGGTCATCCGGCATTGGCGGTCGGGCGGCTATGCGCGGGACAAACTGCGGCGCGGATGGATGCCGCCGCATCCGGCGCTGTTTCTCAAGCGCGCTGTGATCGACCGGCACGGCGGCTATGACACCTCGTTCCGGATCGCGGCCGACTACGACGCGATCCTGCGGTATTTCTTCAAGGGGGGCATTTCGGCCGCCTATCTGCCGGAAGTCCTGGTCAAGATGCGGGTGGGTGGCGAAAGCAACCGGTCGCTGGAACGAATCGTCACGAAAAGCCGCGAAGACCTGCGCGCCCTGCGGGGCAACGGGGTGGGCGGCATCGGGGCACTGGCGTGGAAAAATCTCAGCAAGATCAGCCAGTTTGTGATAAAGGACTAACGTGGCAAAACACGCATTGATCACCGGTGTCACCGGATAGGACGGCTCCTATCTGGCGGAGTTCTTGATGGAAAAGGGCTTTGAGGTGCATGGCAGCAAGCAGCGCGTGTCACTGTTCAGCACGGCACGATTGGGTATACTCGACCCGCTGGCGCGGCAGCGAGGCTGGCAGGGGCTTGCGGCCCCGTTTGGTGCCTGCATCCGCACCGCCCTCGGGCAAGCCCGTATCCGGCACCACGGCGTCGGTGTCTCCCCCGTCAATGCCCGCGGCAGCCTCGGCCGCCGCCTGCTCCGCCTTGTTGAGCAGGCGGTCCTTGCTCTTCTCGCTGCGCGGCGCATGGCGATGCATCCGCGCCAGCGCCAATTCCGCCTCCAGCTTCGCAACCAGTGTTGATTTCCAATGAGAACTGACCCAGTTGGGCGGCTGATTTCCATTGAGATTTGACCCATGTGACCTTTCCCCAACGCGGTGGCGGCGGGGGGCAATGGAGTGATCCACATGGGGCTTTTGAACATCATCCGGAAGCTGCGACTGCGGCTGGGGCTGCCGATCCGCGAGATCGCGCGCAGGACCGGACTGTCGCGGAACACCGTCAAGAAGTATCTGAAAGAAGGGACGATCGAGCCTGTGTTTGCGACGCCAGAGCGGTCGAGCAAGCTGGATCCGTTTGCCGAGAAGCTTGCGGGCTGGCTGAAGATCGAGGCCGGGAAGTCGCGCAAGCAGCGGCGGACGTTGAAGCAGTTGCATGCCGATCTGGTGAAGCTGGGCTTCACGGGGTCCTGCAACCGTGTGGCGGCTTTTGCGCGTATGAGCCGGGCCAGAAAACGATCCGGGGGATCGTTTTCCCGGCGAATTGGCGGGCGGACCGGCAGCGCGAGCAGCAAACTACCGGGCGCGGGACATTCGTTCCGCTGTCCTTCCGCCCGGGCGAAGCTTTCCAGTTTGACTGGAGCGATGATCATGCCGTTCTGGGCGGCGAGCGCACCAAGCTGCAGGTCGCCCATATCAAGCTGTCGCACAGCCGGGCGTTTCTGCTGCGCGCGTATCTGCTTCAGACCCACGAGATGCTGTTCGATGCGCACTGGCATGGGTTCCGGGTCTTCGGCGGCGTGCCTGGTCGCGGCATCTACGACATCGAGCCATTGTCCGCCATTGGTCCGAGGACAATGGCGAGGGCGCACAGCGGTTGATCGCGTGGGCCGCGGCAAGGAGCGCCAGGTCAACATGCGCTTCCTCGCCATGACGAACCACTATGCCTACGAGCCCGACTTCTGCAATCCGGCGGCGGGCTGGGATCGAGCCATTGTCCGCCATTGGTCCGAGGACAATGGCGAGGGGGCAAGTCGAGAAGAACGTCCGGGACTCCCGCGACCAGATGTTGCAAGGCATGCCGGACTTTCCCGATTGAACCGCGCCGGGTTTGCCGGAGGCTCCAACTTCTGAGTAGGATGGAGCATCATGAACAAGACAACGAACAAGTTTTCCCCCGAAGTGCGTGAACGCGCGGTGCGACTGGTCTTGGACAATCAA
>Ga0247836_1001149_pt1 | contig 44495 bp, 42 predicted proteins | sample LaCruzMarch2015__4_FD_187116 | JGI IMG/M metagenome (GOLD analysis project Ga0247836, IMG submission 187116) | Freshwater microbial communities from meromictic Lake La Cruz, Castile-La Mancha, Spain - LaCruzMarch2015_14m | ecosystem: Environmental > Aquatic > Freshwater > Lake | place: Spain... | reverse complement strand
CCCACCTCAGTTGCCACCCTTACCAACGGAATCATGATCGCCTGATAGGGAATAAACATTCCAAAAAGGAATAGTGTAAAAATAAAGTTTGATCCCTTAAATTTCCATTTGGCAAAAACATAGCCATTAATTGAGCCAATCACCGCCGAGATTATTGATGATTGAATTACAAACAATAAGGTCCTTGTCATTGACTCCGATATTGATTGTGGGAAGTAATCAGTTCCACTCCAAGCCACCGACCAAGCTGAAAAATCCAATTTCTCTGGCAATTTAAAGGCGTTGATCAAATAAACATTTTTTACACCTTTTAGTGAGTTAATTACCATTACATAGATAGGCATTACGATTAAGAACCAGATAAAGGTAAGTGATACGTATCGGAAAATCAGCCAAAACTTCTCTTTTCCGGTTCGCTTGCGCTTTGAGTTGCGCACACCATGCTTAGTGGTGATTAAATCGACTATATCTTTACTCATTGACGGTACGCCTGTTGCTTGTTGTTATATCGAAGATATGGGATCACTACTATTGCAATTAAGACCAGCAACACAATTGCAATCGCAGTTCCTTTGGCATAATCACGGGCATCAAAGGTTGCCTCCCACATATAAACCGCTACTACCTGAGTCACGTAGGACTTTCCATTAATGCCAATAATCAGATCAAATGCCTTCAAAGATATGTGGCCCAAAATAATAAGTACCGTCAATAATGTGGGTGTTAATTGAGGAAACAATACGTAGCGATATATCTGTGATTCAGAGGCGCCATCAACTCGAGCTGCCTCTCGCATATCATCTGGAATACCGCGAAAACCAGCTAGAAAAAGAGCTAGAACATAACCAGACATCTGCCAGATGGCAGGAAGTGCCATCGCATACATTGCCCCTCGCTCTGATACATACCAATCATTTTGTAAAAAGCCTAAACCCATCTTCTGTAAGGCAAGATTTAAACCACCCGCCTCTTCATCCCTGGCGGAGTTAAGTATCCAGTTGAACACTGTTCCCATCGCAATAAATGAGATTGCCATTGGGTATAAGTAAAAAGAGCGGAAGAAACCCTCACCCTTTATCCCTTTTTCAAGTAAAAGGGCCATAATAAAACCAGTTACCAAAGTTCCTAAAATAAATACTATTGTGAATTTAACTAGATTGCTCAAAGAGTGCGTGAAGCGGTCATCACTAATCAAATCGGTGTAATTTTTTAGTCCAACATACTTAATTTCTTTGACACGACCTGAGTTTTGATCGGTTAGTGAGACATTTATTGACCAAATAATCATTCCGTAGACGAAAATTATTACGGTAATTATTGAGGGTAATACAAATAATAAACCACCGATACGAGTCCGAAGGGGGTAGCGATTAGTATTTGATTTAGCCACCTAATCCTCCCCTGACCTAAAAGTTAGCAGTTGGTGGAGCCTAGCGAATTAGCCTTAAATTAGAAAACTTTGGTGGGCAATTAACTTGCCCACCAAAGTTATTTACTTCTTTATTGCTATTAAGCCTTGCCAGCTTCGTAAGCTGCAGCAAGATCCTTAGCAAGTCCGGCGTTATCTTTTGATCCGCCTGAGAAGTACTTACCAACAGCTGCGTTGTACTTAGCCATCAGTGCGTTATTTCCCATTACGCCGTGGACAGTTGAACCGACTAAGCGATCCTTTGACCAATCAGCAGAAGCAGATTTTAGATAATCATCGTATTTGGATAGATCAGCATCAGTACGTGCTGAAATTGATCCCTTCTTTGGATTAAATGCATCCTGTCCAGCTTGTGATCCACAAACCTTCAACCATGCAATTGCAGCGTTGCGGTGTGGTGCACCAACTGGAAGTGTGAATGAATCTGATAGCCATTGGTATGTACCAACAGTTCCTGGAGCTGCTGCGAATGTGTAGTCAGTTCCAAGCTTTAGACCATCTGATTGCCACTGTGCTGAAGCCCAGTCACCCATGATAAAGAATCCAGCTTTACCGGAAGTTACTAACTTTCCAGCATCTGGCCAATCAAGGTTTCCTGCTCCCTTATTTCCATAAGAAAGTGCCTTCTGGAAGTTCTTAAGTCCGGCAGCAACCTCAGGGCCTGTCCATGAAGTTGATCCGTTGTATAGACCTTCAAACTTATCTGCACCCATTGATGCAAGAAGCATCCAGTCAAGAAGGTGAGCAATCGCCCAGTCTCCCTTTCCTGCAAGTGCTAGACCAGTTACGCCAGCTTTCTTAAACTTCTCAAGGTCAGCAAAGAACTCATCTAGAGTCTCAGGTGCTTTTGTGACGCCAGCTTTTGTTGCAGTTGCTGGATTCCACCAAAGAACATTTGCTCTGTGAATGTTTACTGGGACTGAATAAATTTTTCCGTCAACAGTAAGAGTTTTGATCAAATCAGATGGGAATATTTTGTCCCAACCCTCTGATGCGTACAAAGAGGTTAGATCCTCTAACTGTCCGCCTCTTACATAACCATCAAGCTCCATACCAGCGTGTGCTTGGAATGAATCTGGTGGCTCATTAGCATCTAAACGGCTTTGTAGTACAGCCTTAGCGTTTACACCAGCACCACCAGCAACAGCAGCGTTAATAAACTCTGTGTTTGGATTCTCTGCTGAGTAAACGTCAATCATTCCTTGTAGGCCAGCAGCTTCGCCACCAGATGCCCACCAGGTAAAGATTTCAAACTCTGTGTCTTCATTCGCTGCTTCATCAGATGATGATGAACAACCAGTTACCGCAAGGGCAATAGCTGCTGCAGCTGCAACAAGACGAAATGAACTTCTACGCATTCATTTCTCCTTTTCTATATAGAATGGCACAACGAGATTCGTCGAACCTGAGCCAATCCTTACTACTGCATGAGAAGCAGTCAACAAAGGCATGCTAACAATGCTTTAATAATCATCACTTTATCTGATTGTTATAAATTCCCACGCCCAATGCCTCAAGTAATGGTTAAGGGTCTGTTAGATCACCAGTACAGCCTCTAATCTTTGGGGTGTGAGTAGCAAAAATTATGATCTGCAAAAACTCTCCGCCATTTTCACTGCAGCCTTAGCCTCTGATTGTTTAGACCACATGGGATTGCGCAATCAAGTTTTAAAATCAGATATTCAAATGATCTCAGGTGATGGCGTGATGATGGGGTATGCGTTTCCAGTAAGAGTTGAGGCGGTTTTTGCTTCCCCTGATGTGCCATATGTGGGATTACTTAAGGCACTAGATGCAGTTGGCAGAGATCAAGTTTATGTAACACCATCTAATCGAAATAATGGTGGTGATCATCCGGCAGCATTTTGGGGTGAGTTACTTTCAACCGCGTGCAAACATAAGGGTGTGGCAGGTGCGTTAACTGATGGACCGGTAAGGGACACCACCAGGATGCAAGCCTTAGGGTTTAAAGTTTTTGGCGTGCAGACCTCACCCCTTGATATCAATTCACGGTATGAAGTAGTTGAACATAATGTGCCAGCAATTATTGATGGTGTAAGAATTAATCCTGGTGATTTAATTGTTGGTGATATTGATGGTGTGGTTATTGTGCCAAAGGGTGCAATTGATGAGGTAATTGCCAGAGTGGAGGAGAAAAACTCTGGTGAGAATTTATTTAGAAAAGCGGTCAAAGAAGGTATGCCACCTAGTGAAGCCTTTGCTAAGTATGGAGTGTTATAGGTGAAACCAATTGTGCAGGTTTCACTTGATTTAATCGATATCAAAGAGGCGATGGAGATGGCATGGAGCAGATGCATCAAAGTGCAGATTTCTTAAGGGAAAAAATTAAAAAGTATTGGCCCAATTACCAGCCACGATAACATTGTTTAGTGGTTTATTTTCGGCAAGTAAATTAAGTTGAGACTCTATTAATCTTCTAGCTCTACTTTCAAATGCAGTGGTATTACCGCCCACATGTGGTGAGATCAAAACTCCTTTTGCTCTCCACAATGGATGATCTTTTGGTAGTGGCTCAGGGTCGGTGACATCAAGTGCTGCAGTAATTCGCCCTGAGTTTAACTCTTTGACTAGCGCATCAGTGGCCACTACTCCTCCCCTGGCAACATTTACTAACAATGCACCATCCTTCATAAGTGCAAGACGACGAGCATCAAAAAGGTGTTTACTCTCTTTGGTAAGTGGCAAAATCAATATCACAACATCTAGTGATGGTAAATGCTTATCCAAGTCAGAGATTGCAATTGTGTTATCCCGCCCGCTTTGAGTGAAGCCAACAACTTCAACTGCAAAGCCAGCCAACATTTTGGCAATTGTGGTACCGATTGAGCCAAAGCCAACAATTCCAATTTTGCGATCATTAATAGATTTAAATGTCCCGCTAACCCAATCAGATTTGTCTTGATTGCGAATAAAATCTGGAAATCCTCTTAAAGATGCAATGGTTAAGCCCACTGCTAACTCTGCAGTTGAATCATTATGAATACTTTTGCCATTACACAAGGTCATACCAGGGCGGAGATATTCAATCGCATCGTCATATCCCGCATTTGGAACCTGTAAAATTCTCAAGTTAGGCATCTGCTTAGTTAATTCAAGTGCTGGTTTGCCTCCCATATACCAAGGAACATAAAAGGTAACTTTTGAAAAATCGCCACCATCGATTGGTGTATTAGCTGGTGATAACCGCTTAAATGAAGTGGGCACATTCAAATCATCCCACTGCGTCCAAATTATCTGCTCACTCATTATTTAATCCGCTCATTAATATCCTCTGGCGTTACTGCCACTTTATTTACTAATGTACCAATCTGATCCACGGTAATTGTTACTAAGTCATCAGCCAGTAAGGAAATATCAAGTGGGGGCACAATTCCAGTACCAGTTGAAAGTATTACTCCAACTGGAAAATGTTGGCATTTGAATAAATAATCAATTAGATCATCAAAGGAGCGATTTAATGATTTAAGTGAGGTTTGTGCCTGCCAGATTATTGAGCCACCTCTTTCAATCTTTGCGTAGATGTCTAATTTGTCATGGTCAACAATCTCCCAAATTGGTCTAATCATTGGACCAAGTGCGTTGGAGCCGTAGTAAATCTTTGCCTGTGAAAGATAAAGTGGATTTTCACCCTCAATATTTCTTGAAGTTACATCGTTGCATATACTCATACCAATTAACTCGCCAAACTTATTCATAACAATTGCTACCTCTGGCTCTGGCACTGAGGTTTTGGCATCTTCACGGATACCAATCTGTCCCTCATTCCCAACAGTTCTACGAGCAGTGGCTTTAAAAAATAATTCAGGACGATCTGCTTCATAAACTAATTGGTAGACATCTGGAATATCACTCTCTTCTTTCCTAGCATCTCGAGAGCGCTGATAGGTAACCCCTGCTCCCCAAACCTCGGTATCTAATGCAACGGGTGCTACCAGTTTTCCTTTTACCTCTTTACTACCAGATGAGTCATACAGCTTTCGAAATGCAGGTAGATGCAGCTGCAGGGCATCGGATAATGTATTTATGCTTTCAATTTCAAAAAACTTACCATTTACCTCTTTCACCAAGTGATATGGCTGGGTTGGGGTAGTGATTACTGCTAGATGGCTCATTTATTAAACTTCAATTCGATTAACTAAGCCCGACTCCTCAAGTGCATCCCAAACTGCTAACGGAATCTCTCTATCAAAATCTGCAATATTTGAGGTTAATTCTTTTACTGTCCGTGATCCGGTAAGTACTGAGGTGACAGCTGGATGCCGAAGTGGAAACTGAATTGCAGCTGCTGTAAGTGGAGTATGAAAATCTGTTAATAGTTGTTTGATTTGTTGCGCTTTTTTAATTAGTTCATCACTTGCTGGTGCGTAATCAAAGGTAGCACCTGCCACAGGGTTAGCTAAAATTCCTGAATTATAAACACCGCCAATAACAACTGCAGTATTTTTCTTTCTACACTCTTTAAATAGTTGCACTTGAGCCGATTGATCTAGGAGTGAGAATCTGCCAGCAATTAAAATGATATCTAAATCCATTTCTTTTACAGCTTTGATGGATGGCGCGCAGTAATTCATACCAACACCGATACCTTTCAATACTCCTTGCGAGCGCAACTCAGCTAACACCCCATATGACTTTTCAATCGCCTCACCAATACGATCATCAGCATCATGGATATAGGCAATGTCAAAGGATGAAACATTTAATCTGCGCAAGCTGTCCTCAATGGAGCGAAGAATTCCATCTCGCGAAAAATCAAATATTGGTGTGACCTCTGGATCGAAATCTGCAAAGCTTCCCAGGGAATCATCTAGCACTGGCTTATCTGGATTAATTTTTTCAAGCACTCTACCCACCTTGGTGGAGAGCACAAAAGGTTTCCCAGATTTGTTAAGCGCAGAACCTAATCTTTTTTCAGCGATGCCGTAGCCATATAAGGGGGCGGTATCAAAATATTTAATTCCGGCATCAACCGCTGCCAAAATTGTTGACTCCGCCTCTGAATCAGCAACTGAAGTAAATAAGCCACCTAGGGGGGCGGTTCCTAGCGCCAGCTTTGTAATGGAGAGATCTATCCGAGGTATTTTTACTAATTCGCTATGTCGGGCCATATTCACAATAGTATAGGAGCGTGTTGATTTAGTGAATACGCTTCGGATATTGAGATAGCAGATCGGAATTGGTGAACATGGATAAAGAGTTTGCAGGCCTTACCGCAATTATTACTGGTGGCGGCTCTGGCATTGGACTTGCGGTCGCGAAAGGATTAAAGGAGCGCGGGGCAACTGTATTTGGCTTTGATATAAATCAAGGTGAGATGGCACCCTTTGCTACCTTTATTAAGTGCGATATTGCAGATGCAGCATCAGTTGAATCAGCTTTTGCTGAGTTTAAAAAAGCTAGCAATAAATTAGATATTTTAATTAACAACGCTGGTATTGGATCACTAACCACTGTTGAGAAAGAAAGTGATGAAAATTGGCATAAAGTATTAAATGTAAATGTGGTGGGTACAGCCAGAGTTTCACGCTCTGCAATTCCACTTTTACGATCAAGTAAATCTGCGGCGATTGTAAACACCGCCTCAATTGCTGGCACAGATGGAATTCCAAATCGCGCCGCATATAGCGCCTCAAAAGGTGCGGTGTTGGCATTAACACTTGCCATGGCAACTGATCATCTAGTCGATGGCATTAGAGTCAATGCAGTAAACCCAGCAACCACCGATACTCCTTGGGTTAAACGTTTACTGGATCAATCACCAGATGCTAAAGCTGCAAGATCAGCGCTAGAGGCAAGGCAACCAATGGGACGCTTGGTATCACCTGCTGAAATTGCCAGTGCAATCATATTCTTAGCAAGTCCATTGCAGAGTTCGGTTACCGGCACCACTATTAGTATTGATGGTGGTATGCACTCACTTAGAATTCCCAAGTAATGAATCCACTTAATTATTTTCGCTTTGGCGCATACGCCATACTTGCTATGGGGCTCATAAATTTGCGATATCAAACAGGCAGTGAAGCAAATTTGCCTAAAAGCTCGGCTTTAATATTACTTGGCTCGCTGGTGCTTTTAATTACTTTTATTCCGGGAGTTAAAAATCTGCTGCTATCAAAATTTAGTAAAGTAGTGGGAATTTTGGGATTAGTAGCATCCATTATCTATGGCTTCCTAATTTAAGTTGATGGATTTAGATCAAATAAAATCAAGATGGAATGAGGTCCTAGACCTTCTGCTGGAAAATAATCGCATCATTTGGCTAGCTTTTTTTGACGCCAGATTGGTTTCATTTGAAAATAATCAATTAACCTTAGATTTTGCTGATAGCCAGAAGTTTGCAAATCCTCATGATTTTAAAGCCAGTCGTAATCCAGCACACACTCAGGCTTTAATCGATGCAATTACAGCAATATTTGGCATCTCACCTACCATAATAGAGCGGTGAAAAAGGGAGTTATTTTCTTAGTAGTAGCACTGCTATCTACTTCTCTTGTTCCTGCTGCAAATGCGGCGACTACAAAAACCATAATTTCATTCAATGTTGAGAGCACACCTAATGCTGGTGAATCTCTAGTCACTTTTTATGGACAAATAAAACCCGCCGCAAAGGGCAATGTAAGTATTGAAAGCTTTGATGGTGATGTTTGGAAGGTAACCCCGTTAAAGACCACCGCCAGCGCAAGTGGTGCTTGGCAAATAAAGACTGTTGCAACCGCCATTAAAGCCCAGGGCAAATACCGCGCCAAGGTTGTAGTTGGTAAAAAGAAGGCGACTTCAAAAACGGCAGATTTCATCGTTGATAACTCCAAAACTTTTGCCGATACAAATGCCTTATTTATTACCCCCGAGACAAGTAAATTAACTGGTGGACGAATTCAAGGTGCAGATATAAGTAGGTGGCAGCACCCAAATGATCAACCAATTGATTTTAAGCAGATGTTTGATGCTGGTATGAGGTTTGTCTTAATAAAGGGCTCAGACGCGCAAGAAAAAGCAGATATTGAGACTATGAAGTGGTTGATTGGCGATCGAAATGCTGCCCAAGCAGCTGGCCTATACACCGGTATGTATCACTTTGCTTATATGCCAAACAGTACTGATGAGGCTTATGTAATTAGAGATGCAAAAGCGCAGGCACAAAAAGTTATTTGGCGGCTTGCATCCCTTGGTGGATATAACGAACGTGATCTGCCAATCGCACTTGATTTAGAAAATAACTGCGTAAAGAAAAGTAGCTCTGGAGTTTGCATTAAAACCTTGCCTAGAAGCTTAGTAACTTTATGGGCAGAGACTTGGCTTTCCACAGTTGAAGAAAAAACTGGTAGAAAACCATTTCTTTACTCTTACGCACAATTCTTAGAGATGGCGATGGAGCGAAGTGAAACTCTTCGCCAATATCCACTTTGGCTTGCCCACTATGGAATTAATCCTGCAGATCCAATCGCCAAGCCAGGACAGAGAGAGAAAATTGGTTGCTTTGTGCACTCTTGGAGCACGGCAAACTGTGCATCGCAGTGGCAGATTTGGCAGTACTCATCCTGTGGAATTGGTAAAAAATATGGTGTGCCAAGTTCAAGGCTTGATCTAAATGCTTTCCGCGGAACTCCGGATGTTTTCCTTTCGCTCATCAAGGGCAAATGGCAGCCAGAAGCGGTGGATTTAATGCCGATAAATGAGGCAACATCTATTAATTTAATTTCAGTGGCCGCAACTGATACCAATAAGCCAGTCATAATAAATGTGGAGGTATTTAGGAGTATTGGGACGCCAGTTGTGACTGGCACAGTGGTATTTAGACCACTTGATCCAAAAATTAAAGTCAAAAAACAAACTCCTGAGCGATCTGCCAGTGGCAGATGGGAGTTAAAACTCGAGGGTCTGCCAGCAGGTATAACTGAAGGAACTTTAAATTATGTTGATATCTCAAAAACTCATGCTGATAATCTGCTGCCACTTTCAATTAATTTAATGCAAGGGCCAGAACTTCCAGCGCCAACTCCAACCCCTAAGCCAACTGCCACTAAGAAACCAACCGATAGCTGCGCTAAACAAATAAAGCACTGATATTTTCGACTACCCTTAGCCATCATGAGTCAGAAAATATCTGGTGGGGTATTTAGAAGTGATCTAAAGCTTGCTGATGGTAGAACCATCTCTTACTACGACGGTGCTGAGATAAAGCGAAGTGCTGTTGATACCAGAGATGAGAAAGCGCAACCTGGTATTGGTCACCTTCGTCTTGACCCGCTTGTAAATGAATGGATCTCTGTTGCATCTCATCGTCAGCATCGAGTTTTTCTACCACCAAAAAATCTCTGCCCACTCTGTGCGAGTAAGGGTGATAAGTTAACGGAAATTCCAGATAGTGATTATGAAGTAGTGGTTTTTGGAAATAAATCACCTGCACTTACTGCGCCAAGTAGTAATTGGCAGCTGCCACAGATAAATGGAATTGATACTCCAAATGCAGATGCAGCTGGTGCTTGCGAGGTCGTTTGTTACACATCTAATCATGACTCTAGCTTTGCAAAATTAACTGAAAAACAAATTAGAACTGTGTTAGAGGCTTGGAAGGATCGAGATGCGGCACTTTCGAGATTAAATTATATTGAGTATGTCTTTCCATTTGAAAATAGAGGTGAAGAGGTGGGCGTAACCATCTCCCACCCACATGGTCAGATCTATGCCTACTCATTTGTGCCCCCACGGGTTGAAAAAATGCTGCAGGCAGCAGATGCTCACCTGAAAAAAACGGGCAAAGTATTACTAGATGATGTAATCGCTCGCGAGATTAAGGATAAAAAGCGAATTATTTGCCAAAACACTGAGTGGATTGCCTACGTGCCATACGCTGCCAGATACCCATTTGAAATACATATTGCGCCAAAACGATCGGTGCCAGCTTTGCAAGATTTGGATCAATCACAATCAGAGCAATTTGCAGCTGTGGCAAAGGAGTCATTAAGTAGATTAGATGGGGTATTTGGAATCGAAATGGCTTATATCGCCGCTTGGTATCAGGCTCCAGTAAATGTTGGTCGAGATAGCATGCGGCTACATTGGCAAATAGTTTCAGTTCGGCGCCAGCCTGGAAAATTAAAGTATTTATCTGGCTCAGAATCTGCCATGGGAGCCTTTATTATGGATCTAGAGCCAGAGCAGTCTGCTGAACAATTAAAAGCGGTTAAATATTAATTAACTGGGGTTACTGATAGAACCTCAACCCCACCAATAGCGGTTAAGACATTTACTAGATCAGTTGGGTCACTGCCTGGCACTGCAATTGTGATGTCATCAATTCCACGACCATCCTCACTTCGCAGTACAACTAAGCCACGAATATCTCCGCCAGCAAAGCCAATAGCAGATGCGACCGCACCTAATGAACCCGGGCGATCTGGTAGTGCAACTTGCAATCGATATAACCCCATGCTCCCTGACTTGGACTCGAACCAAGAACCTGCCGGTTAACAGCCGGCTGCTCTGCCAATTGAGCTATCAGGGATTACACCAATCTAATTACAGATTAGTGAGGCAAATAGTAGCGAATATCTAAACTCTCTCAAACCTAGCCATATATTAGGTTTAACTCTCTCCTAATGCCAACTCTTTTTGCACCCGTCGCGCTGCCTCCATACCAACTAGCTGCCCAAAAATCTCTTGGTACTGCGCATCATTTTCAACTGGATTTAATCTCTGCAGGGTGGATTTAATCTCTGCTATTGAGCGACTTAATGCCACCTCACGTAATCTTGCAAAAATACTGATGATGTAACGATCTGAAACCTCACCATCTGTTCGAATTGGCTCCACAATTAACTCGGTAATCAAAGACTTCAACTCATCTCGATCGCAAACCTCTAGTAATTGTTGAACATTAAAATCTGCTTGTGCATCAATTAATTTACGCAGATCGTTGTAAAGCGGAAATGAGAAAGCAGTAGGCTCTAAATCCACCCAACTATGAGCTAGCTCAGCTATTTGCAACTTAACCTTTAAAACCTCACGCTCTAATATCAAAATTGGATCAGTCAGATTAATTCGCTTATCACTTTGAGGTTGCTCAGATTTACCACTTTTCTTCACAGCTGTTGAAACAATATCAACCTCCATACCCAACCAACCAGCAAGTAATCTCACATACTCTGGCCTTAAGGATGCATCCCTAATCTTGCCGATTAATGGCGCTACTTGGTTTAGTGCATTTACTCTTCCTTCAGCAGCAGTAATATCATAATTAGCAATTACAGATTTGATTGCAAACTCAAATAACGGAACTCTTCTAGCAACTAAGTTGCGCACTGCATCATCACCATGAGCTTGGCGCAACTCACATGGATCCATGCCATTTGGTTCAACCGCCACAAAAGTTTGTGCCACAAATTTTTGATCATCTTCAAATGCACGAAGTGCCGCCTTTTGACCAGCTGCATCCCCATCAAAGGTGAAGATAACCTCACCCCGAAATGCATCAGCATCCATCAGTAATCTTCTAATAATTCTTATATGTTCATCACCAAAAGCGGTACCACAAGTGGCAACTGCGGTAGTGATACCTGATAGATGAGCCGCCATTACATCGGTATAACCCTCAACAATTACAACTTGGCGATTTTTTGCAATCTCTTTTTTAGCCATATCTAAGCCGTATAAAATCTGATTCTTTTTATAAACAGGAGTTTCAGGTGAATTTAAATACTTTGGACCAGTATCAACCTCATCACTTGCTAATTTTCTGGCTCCAAAGCCAACAACATCACCAGAGATGTCTTTTACTGGCCAGATTAATCGATTGCGATATCGATCAATCATGCCCTTACTTGCCTCTTTGACTAACCCTGCCAAATTCAACTCTTCATCGGTAAAACCTTTGCCTTTGAGGTTTTTGTATAAACCATCCCACTCATCTGGGGCGTAGCCGACATTAAAGTTCTTTGCCGCATCACGATCAAAGCCTCGTTTAGTTAAGAAATCTCGACCATGTTGGGCAGCTGGTAGTTGCAATTGCTCTTGATAAAAAATGGAGGCAGCTGTATTTGCAGCAACCAACCGTGAGCGATTGATGGATGGCCCGGTGCTAACACCAGAGCTTTCATACTTCAGGGTGTAACCAATTCGTTCAGCTAATCGCTCCACTGTTTCTGTGAAGGTTAAATGCTCTAATTTCATAATAAATGCAATTACATCACCACCTGCCTGGCAACCAAAGCAGTGAAAAAAACCTTTACTTGGCGTTACATGAAAGGAGGGAGATTTTTCATCATGAAATGGACAAAGACCTTTTTTCTGTCCACCGCCAGCATTTTTTAGTTGCACATAATCACTAACTACATCATCAAGTGCACTGTGCTCGCGCACATATGTGACATCTTCTGCCTTAATTCTTCCCGCCATGCTTCCTATCCTAGTTTCAAATTAGACAACCTAAATTATCCCCTGTTAATAAGCCGATTATGCAGTGCAACTGCGCCAGGATCAGTTAGCGATGCCACCTGATCAATCACTACTCGCAGGCGAGCTTGATCAGTTTGGGCCCGCTGCCAATCTTGCAGGAAAAAACTTTCTAAGGTGGTGGGTGCACTTTCAAGGATTACTTCAACCAACTCAGTTAGTAGTTTTTGCTGCTCACCGTATCTAATCTGGGAATCACTAGCGTTAATTACATAATGACCAGCCATTGATTTAAGCAATGCCACCTCAACCCGCTGCGCCCTAGGCACAACTAAATTTGCGCCATACCTTGTTAGATCACCATCCCCATACTTTTCTTGGGTTGCAATCTCTGCGGCCTGTGCGAATCTGCCAATTAATTGACTAGCCAAATCCTTTAATCTTGCTAAGGAGCGATGTGTGCCATCGTAATAACGTGGCCAACAAGATAGTTTCTGCAAGGCATCTAATGCTGATTGCATCTCAACTTCGGTGATATCAGCTAAATACATCTCTTGGGCAACTTTATATAGCTTAGGCAAATCATTACTTAATTGATCTAATTTAACTTGACCAGAAACTAATGAATCCTCTAAATCATGAACGCTGTAGGCAATATCATCAGACCAATCCATAATCTGCGCCTCCATAGAGGTCTTGCCAGAATCAACACCGCTGCGATACCAATTAAAGATCTCAAGATCATCTTCGTAAATACCAAATTTTTTAGCATTGACCGCTCTGCTCCAGGGATACTTTGTCGCTGCATCTAATGATGCCCTGGTTAGATTTAATCCAATAGATTTCCCATCAGGCAAAACTGTTTTTGCTTCAAGTCTTATTAATAATCTAATACTTTGAGCATTGCCCTCAAAGCCGCCACATGAGTTAGCGATTTGATTCAACGCCTCCTCGCCATTGTGACCAAATGGTGGATGTCCAATGTCATGGGCAAGACATGCCCCTTCCATTAAATCTGGATCCGCTCCTAAAGCGGCGCCAAGTTCGCGGCCAACCTGGGCACACTCAAGTGAGTGTGAAAGTCGAGTTCTTGGAAAATCTGTTGCCCAAGGAACAGCCACTTGTGTTTTTGCAGCAAGTCTTCGAAGTGCGAAGGAGTGAATAATTCTGGCGCGATCCCTAGCAAACTCAGTACGACCAATTCGTTTTGCTGGCTCATCTAAAAATCTTGCACGGTCAAAATCAGAGTATCCGGGGTGCTCATTCGCTGGTCTGATTACCATTTGGTAATCCTATCTGCCAACAAAATTAAGTGCGATCACTTAACTTTATACCCAGCCTACCGAGAGTTATATAAGCAAGATATGCCCCAGTTTCTCTTGCCAAATACTTATAACCAGAGTTTGCAACTGCAGCTGGCCCAGTTTCAACTGCTGCACAACTTGCCGATAACCCTTGATCATTTGCCATTTTTAATGATCGAAAACAATGATAAGGATCAGTAACAATTACCACTGAAATAAGCTTTGCTTTTTTCATCGCATCAGCATATGCCTGAGTACTTCCTAAGGTGTCTCTACCTTTTGTAATTGATAAAATATTTATCCGCTTTACTCCATTTTTAATTAACCAGTTTTTACTAGCCGCTGCCTCAGTGGTTCGATCCCCGGGTGCTCCTGAGCCGACGGTATAAATCCTTGGTGCCAGCCCTGCTTTATAAATCTTTAAACTTTCATCCAACCTAGATTGCAGAACTTCACTGGGCCGACCATCAAATTGCGCAGCGCCCATCACCAGAATTACCTCAGATTTTACTGGCTCTGAATTTCTTGCTGAATACCAAATGCTGCCTGCAATATAAAGTGGAATTACTATTATTAATAATAATATAAATGAGATAGCTCTTCTAATAAATTTAAATAAGAACAATTACTTATCCACCACTTATTGCATCATCAATTGTAATTGTGGCTAACTCATCTGGATCATCTAACCAACCAGCTGGAAGTTTTACATCCCGGCCATGGCTTGTTCTACCCCGCGGACCATCACCAACCTCTTGTGGATATGGTTGATCCTCCAAACCAGATAGCAGCTGCTCCATTTCCACTAATGATGAGACCATGCCCAGGGATGATCTAATTTGGCGGGGAACTGAAAAGCCCTTTAAATACCAAGCCATATGCTTTCTGATATCGCGCATCGCTCGGTCTTCATTTTCAAAGTACTCCACTAACAATTGACCATGGCGAAGCATTATTTTTCGGACCTCAAATAAATTTGGATTAACCCGCTGGTTCTCACCATTTATTGAGCTAACTAAATCTGCAAATAACCAAGGTCTACCTAAACATCCCCTACCAACTACTACACCTGCGCAACCGGTTTGCTGCATCATATTTACTGCATCCTCGCCCGACCAAATATCACCATTGCCCAGCACTGGTACATCTGTGCCAGAAAGATGCTCTACTAACTCAGTTATTTTGTTCCAATCAGATCTGCCTTCATATAACTGCGCAGCAGTTCTAGCATGCAGTGCAACCCAAGTGACCCCTAAATCTGCTGCAGATTTTGCTGACTCTAAAAAAGTTTGGTGATCAGAGTTAATACCAACTCGCATCTTTACTGTTACTGGAATTCCATACTTACTCGCACTCTTAACCGCTGCATCCACAATTGCTGAAAACAATCTTCGTTTAAATGGCAAAGCTGCTCCACCACCACGGCGAGTTACCTTAGGAACTGGACAGCCAAAATTTAAATCAATGTGATCGGCAAGATCTTCACTACCTAACAAATCAACCGCTTTACCTAACACGATTGGATCAACGGCGTAGAGTTGAACAGATCTTGGTGATTCACCAACACCTGGTTTAATTAATCTAAAGGTTTCTTCCCGCCGTTCAATTAAGGCCCTGGCAGTAACCATCTCAGAAACAAATAAACCAGCCCCTTGCTCTCGGCATAACCTTCGAAATGCTGCATTAGTTATTCCTGCCATTGGCGCTAAAACAACTGGCGTACTTAATACAAACTCATTATTTTCAAATCTGCCATTAGAAATTGGCAGATGAAGTGGTTTAATCTTTGTAAGCAATTAACAACCGAGTAACTTAGCAGCTAGATAATTTTGCACCTGATCAATAGCGATGCGAGATTGCGCCATAGAATCACGCTCTCTAATTGTTACAGCTTGATCATCTAAGCTTTCAAAATCAATGGTGATACAAAATGGGGTACCAATCTCATCTTGCCGGCGATAACGTCTGCCAATCGCACCCGCATCATCAAAATCCACATTCCAATGCTTGCGAAGAGCGGTAGCTAAATCCTTTGCTTTTGGCGATAGATCAGCGTTTCTTGATAGAGGCAGCACACCAATCTTTACTGGTGCTAAACGATAATCTAATTTCATTAACGCCCGCTTTTCCATCTCACCCTTTGAGTTTGGCGCCTCATCCTCAGTGTAAGCATCTAACATAAATGTAAGTGCACAACGATCAACTCCAGCTGCCGGTTCAATTACATAAGGAGTCCATCGCTCATTTTTTTCTTGATCAAACCAGGTCAAGTTTTCTCCAGATGCCCTAGAGTGTGATTTCAAATCAAAATCAGTTCGATTTGCAATTCCCTCTAGCTCACCCCACTCAGTACCAGTGAACTCAAACTTATACTCAATATCTGCAGTTCGCTTTGAGTAGTGAGAGAGCTTTTCTTTTGGGTGTTCAAAGATTCGAAGTCGATCTGGATTAATTCCTAAATCTTTATACCAAGCCAATCTGGTATCGATCCAATATTGATGCCACTCTTCATCTGTTCCTGGGACTACAAAAAACTCCATCTCCATCTGCTCAAATTCGCGAGTTCTAAAGATAAAGTTTCCAGGAGTAATTTCATTTCTAAATGATTTACCAATCTGACCAATTCCAAATGGCGGCTTCTTGCGTGAGGTTGATGCCACATTATCAAAGTTAATGAAGATTCCTTGCGCAGTCTCTGGCCTTAAATACGCCAAGCCTGATTCATCCTCAACTGGCCCTAAATAAGTTTTGAGGAGTCCAGAAAATTGTTTTGGGGCGGTGAACTTTCCTTTAGTGCCACAGTTTGGACAATTTATTTCAGTAAGGGCGGCAGCTTTTTTCTTATGCTTATTTTCATAAGCCTCTTCTAAATGATCAGCACGGTAGCGTTTATGACAACTTGTGCACTCAGTTAATGGATCAGAGAAGGTTTCAACATGACCAGAGGCTTGCCAAACCTCGCGAGCTAAAATTACACAGGAATCTAAACCGACCACATCATCGCGGCCCTGCACCATGGATTTCCACCACTGGCGCTTAATATTATTTTTTAACTCAACTCCTAATGGACCGTAATCCCAGGAGGCACGAAGTCCGCCATAAATTTCAGATGAGGGGTAAACAAAACCACGCCTCTTAGCGAGTGAAACAATTGTCTCTAAACGGTCTTGGGCCATTTGATCTCCATCCGGCTGGCTGTCGGCGGCTTGCTATTGGCTTAAGTGTAGGGGTTAGGCATATCTATCTAAGTAAAGCCCCTGCCCATGGGTAGCCCTCTGGCGGGTGAATGATACTGATAATCATTATCATTTTGTGGTACAGTCTTGATATGAATATCGCACTAGCACTTGCCGCTGTAACTGCCATAGCAACCACCGCAGGTGGCTTGCTCGCTATTAGGTCAAAAGATCGGCTACACATAATTCTTGGATTAGCTGCTGGTCTGCTTTTGGGTTTGGTCGCATTCGACCTTTTACCTGAGGTTTTTGAATTAAACACCAACGAGATCCTGCATGCTCCTGCTGTATCAGTGGCGTTTGTAGTTGGCTTTATGTTGCTGCATTTATTTGAGCGAGCTCTTGGCTCACATGAACCATCTGATTCTGAGTACGCATCCGATCATAAGCATTCGTTCAATCTTGCTGGCACCGTAGGTGCTTTGACTATGAGCGGCCATGTGTTTTTAGATGGTGTTGCACTTGGCATAGCTTTTCAGGTTAGCAACTCACTTGGTATTGCGATATTTATAGCATTACTAGTTCATGCCTTTAGCGATGGACTTAATACTGTCTCTATGCTGATCAAAAGTGGTAACTGGAGTAAGCGAGCAGTCTGGTTACTGGCAGTTGATGCCGCAATGCGCATTAGCGGAGCTGCTTTTGGTACCTATATTTCAATTAGCGATCCATTGCTAGGTTTATACCTAGCAGCATTTGCAGGTATGTTAATTTATTTAGCAACCTCTCATATTTTGCCAGAGGCACATGCAAAGCACAATTCTAAATTAACAGTTTTGGCAACCTTTGCTGGAATATTAATTATGTGGCTCGTGGTAGCCAATCTGCCTCATGAGTAAATCACTTCCTGCTGTAATTACTACATTAGAGCGCGCTGGTGGATTTTCCAGTGCGCAAGAGGTTTTTCAGTTGATGCGTAAACAGGGTAAATCAACTGGATTGGCGACTGTGTATCGTGCTTTGCAAAAAGCTGCTACTGAAAATACTGTGGATGTAATTAGGAAAGATGATGGTGAGGCGCTTTATCGCTTGTGCGCTACCGGCCATCACCACCATTTGGTCTGCACAAACTGTGGCAAGACGGTGGAAGTTGAGGGAAGCTCAGTTGAAAGATGGGCAAATACTGTTGCGAAAAACAATGGTTTTAGAGAGGTCTCGCATGTAGTTGAATTATTTGGCTTATGCCAAAAATGTTAACTCACGCCTTACCAAACCTTCTCTCACGCTCAGCATAAATCTCAATCGCCTTCCAAAGTGTGCGCCGGTCTGCATCTGGCCAGAGCACATCTAGGAATACCATCTCCGCATAGGCTGATTGCCACATTAAAAAATTACTAGTGCGTTGCTCCCCCGATGATCTTAAAAACAAATCCACATCACTCATTTGAGGTGAATAAAGATACTTTTTGAGTGATTTTTCAGATAATGAATCTGGCTTAACTTTCTTGCGAAGAGCATCCTTTGCAATAGCAACCGCTGCATCTAGCATCTCAGCTCTGCCACCATAATTAACACACATATTTAAAGTTAATACTTTATTGTTTTTGGTTAACTCTTGTGCCTCTTTCAAATCCTTTAATACTCCGGTCCATAACCGCTTTTCTCTACCTACCCAACGAATCTTTACACCCATCGCATTCATTTCATCACGACGTTTTCGCAAGACTTGGCGATTAAACTCCATCAGGAATCGAACCTCATCCGGTGATCTTTTCCAATTCTCAGTTGAAAATGCGTAAGCACTCAACTCTTTAACACCAATTTCAATGGCGCCATGGACCATATCTAGTAACGTAGCCTCACCCGCTTCATGACCAGCAGTTCTTGGTAATCCTTTTTGTTTTGCCCATCTGCCATTGCCATCCATCACTAATGCAACATGATTTGGAATTTGTTTTGGATCTAACTTTGGTGGTGTAGCACCGGTGCGATGCGGGGTTGGCGGTGTAACTTTTTTTTGCCGGCTTACCTTGCTCTTCTTTTTAACCACGACTAATTCTCTCAACTAATGGCAGGGATCGTAAGCCCCGCTCTAAATGCCACTGCAAATAAGCGGCAATCAAGCCGGAGGCTTCATTTCTGTTTTTGCTCTCACTTTTTGTCGCGTTATCCCAATCCCCGGTTAATAAATTAGCCATCAAATCCAAAGTTGCTTGAGCGGGGGTGGCGCAGGCTGCCGGCTTACAAGCCAGGCAAACACAACCACCACCTTGTAGTGAGAAAAACTTGTGTGGACCAGGTGCATCACACCTGGAGCAGATTGTTAAGGATGGTGCATATCCTGCAACTGATAATGATCTTAAAAGATAGGCATCTAATATTAAGGAGGGATCATATTTCTTATCTGCAAGCACCTTTAATGAACCAACAACTAATAAGTACTGCTGCAACGCTGGTTCATGCTCTGCTTGGGTGAAGCGCTCAGCTGCTTCCAAGATAGCATTTGCAATCGTCCAGCTTTGATAATCACTAGATAAAATATCACCGTAATTATCAATGCTGACCACTTGAGTAATTGTGTCAAAGGTTCGCCCGGTATAAAGCTGCAGATCAACATAACTTGCTGGTTCAAGCCTGGCGCCAAATCTTGACTTGGTTCTACGCACTCCTTTTGCAACCGCTTTAATCCGGCCATGTTCTTTAGTAAACAAGGTAATAATTCGATCCGCTTCCCCTAATTTTTGGGTGCGAAGCACAATCGCCTGGTCGCGGTATAACGGCATCCCCCTAAGTTACTAGAGGTGTAAGACAGAGTTTGTTAGCGAACTGCGCGATTGATCGAGGAGATAACTGCTTTTAGCGCTGCAGTAGTTGTACTTGGATCAATTCCTACTCCCCAATAAACCTTGCCCGCAATTTCACACTCAAGATAGGCGGCAGCTTTTGCATCCCCACCAGCAGATAAGGCGTGCTCGTAATAATCTAAAACCCGAAGCGATAACTTTGATTCGTAGGCATTAACAATTGCTACAAATGCTGCAATTGGGCCATTACCGGTACCAGATAATTTCTGAGCCTTGCCTTTATCAAGTAACTCAATAGATAGATCAACATCCTTATCCATCTGCGAGCTTTGTGCCAAAGCGGCTAATTTAAATCTGCCCCATTGATTATTTTTTGCAGGAAGGTACTCATCTTCAAATATATGCCACATAGCCTCCGGTGTTATCTCACCACCTTCACTATCAGTCTTTGATTGAATCACCTGACTGAACTCAATTTGTAATCTGCGCGGTAAATCTAATTGATGCTCATGCTTCATCAGATATGAGACGCCACCTTTACCAGATTGACTATTTACTCTAATTACCGCCTCATATGTGCGACCAATATCTTTAGGATCAATTGGTAGATAAGGAACTGCCCAGGTGGCTTTATCTTTTCCTATCCCTTCAGCTTTTGCATCTGTCTCCATGTGATCAAAGCCTTTTTTAATAGCATCCTGGTGTGAACCAGAAAATGCAGTAAATACCAAATCACCGCCATATGGATGACGTTCTGGCACACGCAGCTGGTTGCAGTACTCAACGGTGCGCCGAATCTCATCAATATCTGAAAAATCAATCATTGGATCAATGCCATGACTTAAAAGATTTAGCCCCAAGGTAACTAGACAAACATTTCCAGTTCGCTCTCCATTACCAAATAAAGTTCCTTCAATTCGATCAGCACCTGCCAAATACGCAAGCTCTGCCGCTGCAACTCCTGTGCCACGATCATTATGTGGGTGCAAACTTAAAATCACACTATCTCGATACTTTAAGTTTCTATGCATCCACTCAATTGAGTCGGCATAAACATTTGGTGTTGCCATCTCAACTGTTGCTGGCAGGTTCATAATTGTTTTCCAGGCAGGTGTTGGCTTCCAAATATCATTTACCGCGTTGCAAACCTCAACTGCAAACTCAAGCTCTGTTCCGGTATAAGACTCAGGTGAGTACTCAAATGAGACCAATGTGCCAGGTACAGATTTAACTAAATCCAAACAGATCTGGGCGCCATCGGTCGCAATTTTTTTAATTCCATCCTTATCTTGGCCAAAAACCACTCGCCTTTGCAAGGTTGAGGTTGAGTTATAAAGATGCACAATCGCCTGCTTTGATCCTTTGATCGATTCAAAGGTTCGCTCAATCAACGGCTTTCTGGCTTGAGTTAGCACTTGAATGACTACATCATCTGGAATGAATTTTTCTTCGATAATTTTACGAATAAAATCAAAATCGGTTTGGCTAGCTGCCGGAAAACCAACCTCAATCTCTTTGTATCCCATCTTCACTAGCAACTTAAACATCGCCAATTTGCGATTGGCATCCATGGGATCAATTAATGCTTGATTACCATCGCGCAGATCCACCGAACACCACTTAGGTGCTTTGCTCATTACCTTACTTGGCCAGGTGCGATCTGGTAGTGAGCCATTATTTGGAAATGAGTTGTATGGGGCATACCGAGATATCGGCATCTGCGATTTACGTTGTTCTGGAAAGTTACTCATCTTATTTCTTCTCCTCGTCGGTTAAATCTGGTCTACCGGTACGACCAACCTCCGCGACGAGGGAGCCGGTTACTTGGCCCCGCCGCGGCGAAGAAGAAGCAGAGTTGACAGGCGTAATGAAGGGATAAGTAATGAGCTTTCACCTGTCGCTAACATGGCTCAAGGCTAACTCAATCTAAACAAATTCACCAAATAACTTACTTAAAGCCATTCTATTTAAGTGTAAATCTGCTTATCGTTGAGCCATGAGCATTGCTACGTCAAAGCCTTATTCAGCCCCAAGACCAAATGAGTACACGCCAATCCCAGCGCCTATTCTGCGAAAGAGCTGGCTAGGTGATCCAAATATTCCGGGCCCTAATCCAATTTTTTCAGATCTACTTACCGCCACCTTCATGATTGATACCCCAAAGTTTTTACTTAAAATGCAACACAAATATGGTGATACTTGTTCTTTCTTTTTATCTCGAAGATTATTTATTGGACTCTTCTCTCCTAATGCTGTCCATCAAGTAACTGTTGCCCAGCAACACAAATTTGTAAAAGGCGTTGGCTTTGCCAGAATGCGCAAAGTACTTGGTGAGGGCTTATTAACAAATGAAGAACCAATCCACCTAGCTCACAGACGAATGATGCAACCACCATTTCATCATGGAAATTTAGATGGTTATGTTGCAATTATGTATAACTTGGTAAATGAGCACACAAATAAGTGGCGAGATAAATCAAGTATCGAGTTAGCACCAGAGATGATGGCACTTACCCTGGAGATCGTAAGTCGCTGTTTATTTGGCTTAGATTCTGCCCAATACACCAAAGCGATTGCCGATTCGATGGAGGTAGCAATTGATCGAATTGAGCGAACTATGTTGCCTGGGCTTGATCGTTTTGATAAATCAGGGATCAAGTACTTTAAAGAGTTTGAAGTAGCATCTGATCGATTAGTAGATATTGCTGAGGCAATTATCAATAAGCGAATTGAGGGTGGGCAAACGAAGGATGATGATCTGCTGGGGATCTTGCTACAAATGCGAGATCAGATTTCTACCGATCACATACGTGATGAGGTTCTAACATTAATTTTAAGTGGTCATGAAACTACTGCAAATGTAATGAGTTGGGCTTTTTCTTATCTTTCCAAAAATCCAGAGGTAAGAAAACAATTAGAGGATGAGGCAGAAGGTGCTGCCTGGATTAAAGAAAATCGCATCCCCACCTACCAAGAGTTGGAAGATAGCTCAAAAGTGGCATCTGCCATTTTGCAAGAGACGATGCGCCTGGCACCACCAGTTTGGGTGGCACCAAGAATTGCTACAACTGATTGTGAAATAGATGGCGTAAAGATTCCAAAAGGAGCCCATGTTTTAGTAAGTCAGTATGTAACCCATAGAAATCCCAGGTATTTTCCTGAGCCAGAAAAATGGCAGCCAGATCGTTGGCTCGATGTGGGATTTGAAAAGTCACTTCCAAATGGTTCTTACTTTCCATTTGGTGGCGGCAGTCGAAAGTGTTTGGGTGAGTACTTTGCGATTGCCGAGGCAAGATTAATTTTATTAATGGTGGCAAAAAACTTCAGATTAAGCGGAGATTTTCCCAAGGCCCAACCCAGAGCAACCTATCGACCAAAGGGTGAGGTTAAGAATAAGGTGGAAGTTCGTTAACTCAGTGAGAAGGATGGATACTCATCAGTTATTAAAAGTACGGCATATCCATATAAGCGATTCCAATAAGCAATCACTTTTACTACCTCCTCCGCCTTATCAGCAGGGTAGTAACCCTTGGTAACCACGGTAAACCAAGCGATCAGTGTTAGTGCAAGTAGATATATGGCATAAATTAGACCAAGCAAAAATAATGGAATCGCTAAAAACCATTTAACCAGCGGCATCCAAGGTGATAATTTTCTTCCACCATCAATCTCAGGGTAGGTAAGCCTGACTTTTTGATTTGCCTCAATTGACGGATAATCATCGGTTAATACCAATAAATAAGCTGTAACTCGATTATCTAACTCTAAGAAAGCTTTATTAAAAGCTAATACATAGGATGGATAAACATTTCTAAAAAGCAATGAGAGCACAACCGGCAATACTAAAAAGCCACCTATCCAACCCATAGCATCATCGGCAAAGGCAGCGAAACTGGATAAAAATATCAGCACCGGAACAGCTAGAAAAATTCTAAACAATGCGGTGTTCTTATCACGATTATCTAAATCAACACTTATTTCAGTAATAATTTGGTTGCTCATGGACAGAGCATATCTAAAGTACTGGCAAATACCTGCCTAATTCATAGGCACTTACCTGTTTTCTATACTCATCCCACTCACTACGTTTATTTTTAAGCACATACTCAAATACATCATCACCTAATGTTTTCTTTACCAACTCACTTTTCTCCATTGCGCTAATCGCCTCTGCCAAATCAGTTGGTAGTGGTGTGGGATTTGTGTTTTCCTTCAACTCATACTTTCCTTCTACCCCAGCAATACCAGCAGCAATAATTACCGCATAAGCCAAGTAAGGATTACAAGCTGAGTCAGGAGATCTGACCTCAATTCGAGTTGATGCCTCTTTTTTTGGTTTATAGGTTGGAATTCGAACCATCGCATTGCGATCTGCTTGCGCCCAAGTGGCGTAGGCAGGTGCCTCTCCTCCCCCACTTAATCTTTTATAAGAGTTAACCCATTGATTTGTAATTGCAGTTATTTCAGCTGCATGTTTGATAATTCCCGCGGTAAAGGATCTGCCAATTTTTGATAATTGCATTGGCGCACCCTCTTCATAAAAAGCATTTTTTTCACCATCAAATAATGAAAAATGTGTATGCATGGCAGAGCCAGGGTGATTAGTAAATGGTTTGGGCATAAAGGAGGCATAAAAACCTTGATCTAACGCCACCTCTTTGATTACATGTCTAAAGGTCATGATGTTATCGGCGGTGGCTAACGCATCGGCGTAGCGAAGGTCAATCTCTTGTTGGCCAGGACCTCCTTCATGGTGGGAGAACTCAACTGAGATTCCCATCGCCTCTAAAATCGTAATTGCTTGCCTTCTAAAATCATGTCCCACCACAGCTGGTGTGTGATCAAAGTATCCGGCGGAATCAACTGGTATTGGTTGATCTCCCGGCTTTGGCTCCTCTTTAAATAAGAAAAACTCAATCTCAGGGTGGGTGTAACAGGTGTAGCCAAGCTTTGCTACCTTTTCTAATGTTTGACGCAAAACTCTTCTGGGATCAACTGATGCAGCGCTGCCATCTGGCAGGGTGATATCACAAAACATTCGCGCTGCGCCTGGTGATTCCGTGCGCCATGGCAGAATTGAAAAACTTGCTGGATCTGGTTTTGCCAACATATCCGCCTCGGTAACTCTGGCAAACCCTTCAATCGCCGAACCATCAAAACCAATACCTTCAGCGAAGGCGTTCTCTAACTCAGCTGGGGCGATTGCAACTGATTTTAAAAAACCTAATACATCGGTAAACCAAAGTCGAACAAATCTAATGTTGCGCTCCTCTAAGGTGCGCTGCACAAAAGCTTGTTGTTTTGCTAAATCATTTGGGGAACTCATGGCTGTATTAAAGCCAACAATGATTACGGCTGTGTTAACTACAAAGATTTAAGCGCATTAGTAGGGGTTAGATAGCAAAAAACTCGGATGAATCCACCATAGTCCTAGCCGGAACGCTCTTAGTGACCACCACATTGGCATTAATTTTTACCCCATCACCAATGCTGATATCTCCTAAAACTCTAGCCCCCGCACCAATTACTACATTATTTCCAATAGTTGGATGTCGCTTGCCGCTACCACCTGTGCGAGCGCCGAGAGTTACATCATGATAAATCATTACATCTTCACCAACTACTGCTGTTGCACCTATTACCACCCCCATGCCATGGTCAATAAAAAACCTACGACCAATCTTGGCGGCTGGGTGTATTTCAATTCCAGTTACAGCTCTCACCCAATTTGAGTAAATCCGCGCAAGAAGTTTGAGTTTTACTCTCCACAAAAAATGCGAAATTCGATACCCCCAAACTGCGTGCACACCTGGATAGGTAAGTAGCACCTCCAACCAATTACGCGCTGCCGGATCTTGCCGGAGCGCAGCGCTGATATCCTCTTTAATAAATTGAAGCATTTAGCCAATTAAATCTTGAAAGAGAATTGTTGATATATACCGCTCACCAAAGGATGGAATTATCACCACAATGGTTTTGCCAGCAAACTCATTGCGCTGCGCTACTTGATGCGCTGCCCAAAGAGCCGCCCCGGATGAAAGCCCAGCTAAAATTCCCTCTTTGGTGCCAGCCTCACGAGCATACTTAACTGAATCATCAGCTGAGGCATCAAAAATTTCATCATAGATTTTTCTATCTAAAACTGGCGGCACAAAGTTTGCTCCGATTCCTTGCAGCGGATGCTTACCAGGCTCACCTCCATTTAATATTGGCGAAGCAGCAGGTTCCACACCAAATATTTTTATCGCCGGATTTTTAGCTTTTAATGATTGACCGACTCCAGTAATTGTGCCGCCGGTGCCAATGCCAGAGATAACCGCATCCACTGTGCCGTCGGTATCACGCCAGATCTCCTCCCCAGTTGTTCGGCGATGAATATCTGGTCCAGCTTGGTTTTCAAATTGGCGAACTAAAACTCCACCAGAATCCTTTAAGGATTCCGCCTTTGCAACCGCGCCCTTCATTCCTTCCGCAGCTGGGGTAAGAATTAACTCGGCGCCAAAGGCTCGCAGTAATGCTTTGCGCTCACTAGACATCGACTCTGGCATAGTCAAAATAGTTTTATATCCACGGGCTGCTCCCACCATTGCAAGTGCGATGCCGGTATTGCCACTAGTCGCTTCCACAATTGTGCCACCTGGTTTTAGCTCACCAGATTTTTCCGCCGCATCCACCATCGCAATTGCCAGCCGATCCTTCACTGTTGAGGTGGGGTTATAAAACTCAAGCTTTGCCAGCACGGTAGCGGTTGAGTTGGTCATCATCTTATTTAGCTTCACCAACGGGGTATTTCCAAAAACCTCAGTTATATTGTTGTAGATCTTCACTTTTATCTCCTTATATTATTTGTTTTTAGGATTAAATTGATTTTATGCAAGCAAAAAGTTGGGCAAAGCCCAATTGAAATATTTTTAAATTAGCAACTAGTTGATGCGATGCGGCCAAAATCAACCACCCGGCGACGGGTGAAGAACCAATGCTTAGTTTGAGTCAGATTCCTTGCTGATTTTCCCATTGTGAAATTGTAGGAAATTACTTATTTATTACCTAATTGCAAATGCTTTGCGTGTTCTAATCTATGCGTAAAAATTCTTAAGATTCATTCCAATGTGAGGTAATCGGCAATCTGCGATCCTTACCAAAAGCCCTACTTGAGATCTTTGTCCCTGGTGGATACTGCCGCCGTTTGTACTCAGCCCGATCCACCAACCTAACTACCTTGTCCACCAAAGCAGGATCAAAACCGGCAGCAATCGCAGCTGGCCGGCCACCATCTTGATCTATATATATAGCCAAGATCTGATCAAGTGTTCCGTAAGGGGGCAGAGAATCAGAATCTTTTTGATCAGGTGCCAGCTCCGCACTTGGCTCTTTTTCAATTGAGTTAACTGGAATAGGTGGAGTTTGCCCTTGCAAGATTGCCAACTCATTGCGCCACTTTGCCAACTGCCAAACCTGGGTTTTATATAAATCTTTTATTGGCGCAAATCCGCCAACTGCATCGCCATACAAGGTGGAGTAGCCAACTGCTAACTCAGATTTATTGCCGGTGGCCAGAACCAGATGCCCCTCTTGATTGGATAATCCCATCAAGGTAATACCCCGCACCCGTGCTTGCAGATTCTCCTCCGCAACTCCAGCCAAATGCAAATTTTCAATTAAGTTTGCCACCATCGGAGTTATTTCAATGATTCGATAATTTAAACCGGTATTTATCGCAAGCTCCTTTGCATCAGCTAGTGAGTGCTCCGATGAGTACTTACTAGGTAGTGCTACGCCAAAAACTCGATTACTACCAAGGGCATCAGCTGCTAAGGCTGCAGTTAATGCAGAATCAATTCCGCCAGATAAGCCGAGGATTACTGATTTAAAATTATTTTTCTCCACATAATCACGAAGACCAATTACTAAGCCTTGCCAGATCTCCTCTAGATCTCCCAACCTTCTGGCCACACCAGATTGCAACTTTTTATACTTTAATATTGGCGGATTAGAGATAATTAAATCAGGATCAGATGAGGCTAATCTGACATCAAGATCAATTACAGCTAATCCATCCTCAAATTGTGGGGCTCTGGCAATTACCTCACCAGTTGGGCCAACCACAATTGTGTCGCCATCAAAAACTAGATCATCTTGACCACCTGTCATATTGACATAGGCAAGTGGGGCGCCAACCTCAATCGCCCGCTTTTGCACCAAAGCTAATCTGGCATCATCTTTATTGATCTCATAGGGTGAGCCATTTGGCACCAGTAATAAGCCGATATTGCGTTTAGTTAACTCCGCAACTGGGCCACCGCTTTGCCAAATATCCTCACAAATAGCAATCCCAATATCCACCCCACAAACTCGAATTACCAATGAGTGATTGCCGGGGGTGAAGTTTCGATACTCATCAAAGACGCCGTAATTTGGCAGATGGTGCTTGATATAGGTGGCAACTATTTCGCCCCGATAAATAACTGCAACACAGTTTTGTGGCCGGGCGTTATCACTTTCTCCCAGATAGCCAACTAGCAAAGTTAAATCACCATTGCCCTCATTATTAATCCGGGCTGCAAGCTTTGTGATCGCCGCAATTGAGGCTGCTCTAAATGATGGTCGGTTTGCTAAATCCTCTACTGGATAACCGGTTAAAACCATCTCCGGATAGACCACAACCACGGCGCCAGCGTTAGCGGCATCAAAGGCGTACTTAGATATTAGATCAGCGTTCTTACTTAGATCACCAACAGTTGGGTTGATCTGGGCAAGTGCGATTCTGATCTGTCCGGTCTGGCTCACTTTTCAAGAGTACCTCAGGTGGTGTGATCTTGGCAGTTAAGTTAAACTCATCCCTACCTAGCAAAGACAGGGACCTTATTAATAGGCCTTGATCTAAAAGGAGTAAGTATGAGCAATGCTCAAAGTGTGCGGATCTCAGTTGCGGATTTAGCTGCCAAAAAGCGGGCGGGTGAAAGATTTGCGATGCTGACCTGCTATGAACAGATCACCGCAGAAATTTTTGACTCCGCAAATATTCCAGTTTTATTGGTGGGCGACTCTGCTGGTAATAATTTCCTCGGCTTTGAAAACACTATCCCAGTAACAGTTGATGAGTTGATTCCCATGGCTCGGGCGGTAGTTAATTCAAGTAGTAAAGCGATGGTGGTGGCAGATCTGCCATTTGGCTCATATGAAAGCTCCCCAGAGCAGGCGTTAATTACCTCAATTAGATTTTTTAAAGAGGCAAAGGTGGGCGCAGTAAAACTAGAAGGAGGAGTCAAAGTAGTGCCACAGATTCAAAAACTTGTTGCTTCTGGTATTCCAGTGATGGGACACCTTGGTCTAACCCCACAATCTGTTCACACCCTGGGTGGCTTTAAGGTGCAAGGACGTGGTGATGATGCTCAGGTGATCATTAATGATGCCAAAGCTTTGGTTGCGGCCGGGGTTTTTGCCATCGTCTTGGAGGCGGTCCCTGCGCAACTGGCAAAGCAGATAACCAGCGCCATCTCAGTTCCCACAATTGGCATTGGTGCTGGGGTTGATTGTGATGGCCAAGTTTTAGTTTGGACTGATCTGATGGGATTAACCGCGAAAATACCAAAGCTTGCAAAGGCGTACCGAAATATGCGTAAAGAGATGAGCAATGCGGTGAGTGAGTTTGCCCAAGATGTAGCAGCGGGTAGATTTCCGACTGCAGAGCAAAGCTTTAATTAATCCTCTGCTGGGGGGCTTTTGAAAGCAAATCTGGCGATAGATTTTTCACCTCTGAAGCGGTATCCAGATTTTCGCCGGCTATGGCTCTCTGGATTAATTTCCTACTTTGGCTCCATGTTCACCTATGTTGCGCTGCCCTTTCAGGTGAAGGAGTTAACTAACTCTTTTCTAGCAGTTGGCTTAATTGGCTTGGTAGAGATTATTCCGCTGGTGGTCTTTGGTCTCTACGGCGGGGTGTTGGCAGATCATATGGATCGCAAAAAAATGATCTGGGCAACTGAGTTCGCCGCATTGTTTTTATCAGCAATACTATTAATCAATGCGCTGCTGCCAGAGCCAAAATTAGCCCTGATCTATATTGTGGCCGCACTCTTTTCAGCAGTTGATGGATTACAACGACCCAGCGCAGATGCGATTTTGCCCAGATTAGTTGAACACAAAGATCTGCCCGCAGCAAGTGCGTTAATGAGTTTGCGCTGGCAGATTGGCATGGTGGCTGGGCCAGCATTAGCTGGAGTTTTAATCTCCGTAGCCGGAGTTCCTGCTGGGTACATCTTGGACATCCTTACCTACTTTTTATCCTTAGTAATATTGATCCGAGTTAGAAGTGTGCCGCCAATTGAGGTCAATGAAAAACCAGCATTTTCTAGTTTGGTAGCTGGGGTTAAGTACGCCACCAGCCGCAAGGATTTAATGGGTACTTATCTAGTAGATCTTTCGGCGATGTTTTTTGCAATGCCAACTGCGCTGTATCCGTTTTGGGCAGATCAGGTAAATGCACCTTGGGCGCTAGGTTTCTTTTACGCCGCCGGCACTATTGGTTCATTACTGGTTACGGTGACCAGCGGTTGGGTTAAAAGCTATACCAAACATGGTCGGGCAATATTTTTAGCAGCCCTTGGCTGGGGGGTAGCAATTACCTTGGCTGGATTGGTAAATAACCTGGCATTGATTTTGCTATTTCTAATCTTGGCTGGTGCCTCCGATATGGTCTCGGCGCTATTTCGATCAGTGCTTTGGAATCAATCTATTCCAGATGAGTTTCGTGGCAGATTAGCTGGTGTAGAACTTATCTCCTACTCAGTTGGGCCATTAGGTGGGCAAACTCGCGCCGGCTTCACCGCCGAGCGCACCTCACTTCGCACCTCAGTTGTCTCAGGTGGCTTACTTTGCATCGGTTTTGTCTGCTTTTTCACCGCATTGCTGCCAGATTTTCGAAAATATGACAGCAAAAGTAATAAATTTGCAATTTCAGAGGCAAAAAAACGTAAAACTGCACCAAATAATTAACTCGTCAGTAGTTTTTATTAAATTAACACCAATAAAATCGATAAATTTTTAAAAAAACGGCATAAAATTCCAATTAAATAAAGTTGCGACACGCTCCATATTTTTTGCCAAATGAGTGGATTCTTTTCCCATTTAGTGCCACGCTTATCCTTGAAACAGGTTCGGTGACGGATCGAACCACTTTGATAGGAGACCACGTGGCTAAACGCCGTAAGAAAGCAGCAAAAGCTGCACCAAAGCGTCGTCGTCGCAAGAAGGCAGCTAAGGCTGCTCCAAAGCGTCGTCGTCGTAAGAAGGCAGCTAAGGCTGCTCCAAAGCGTCGTCGTCGCAAGAAGGCAGCTAAGTCTGCCCCAAAGCGTCGTCGTCGTAAGAAGGCTTAAGTTATTTAATAACTTAAAAACCCCGCCAGTAAAATGGCGGGGTTTTTTTATGGTTTAAATTTCATATCACTCTTAGATAAGGTTGCCCCCTGATGCGAAGCGGCCTAGATCTAACCCACATCGATAAAAACACCCGCCCCCAAGATGACCTGTTTAGGTTTATGAATGGCAAGTGGTTAAAGGAATCGGTGATTCCAGAGGACCGGGCTAGTGATGGTGCTTTTTATAAGCTTTTTGAAGCGGCTGAAAAACAGGTTAAGCAAATAATTCTTGACCAAGCAAATAGCAAAGCTCCTAATGGCAGTATTGCCCAAAAAATTGGCGATTTATATAACAGCTATATGGATGAGGCGAAGATTGAAAAGGATCACCTCACCCCCATTGCTAAGGATTTAGCAGCTGCGCAATCCTTTGAATCTGCAACTGAATTTTTTGAGTTGCTGGGTAAATTTGAGTTGGAGGGGTTATCTACTCTCTTCTACTCCTATGTATCAACTGATGACAAGGACTCTGCTAGAAACATTTTATATCTTGGCCAATCGGGACTATCACTACCGGATGAGAGCTACTACCGCGAAGAGCAGTATGCAGATATCAGGGCAGCTTTTATCGCACATGTAAAAAAGATGTTTGAGCTTGCCGGGATTGATCGGGCGCAACAACGAGCGGATGATCTGCTGGCACTTGAAACCCAGATCGCATCCCATCATTGGGACCAGGTGAAGGATCGAGATGCGATCCTTACCTACAACAAGATGAGTTTTGAGCAACTCAGCCAAATTACACCAGCATTTAATTGGCAACTCTGGATTGAAAGATCACAAACTCCACCTGCGGCATTAGCAGAGTTAATTGTCCGCCAACCCTCCTACCTGTCTGGGTTGGATAAGTTATTGGCAGATTTTGATCTAGAAAAGTGGCGTACCTGGCTCACCTGGCATTTACTATCTGGCGCGAGCCCATACTTAAGCTCTGCCTTTGTCAATGAAAACTTTGCATTTTATGGCACTACCTTGTCTGGCATACCTAAGCTCAAAGAGCGGTGGAAGCGCGGTGTGGGCTTAGTTGAAGGCGCACTTGGTGAGGCGGTGGGTGAGATCTATGTGGATCGACACTTTGGCGCAGCTGCCAAGGAGCGAATGGTTGATTTAGTAAAAAATCTAATCCAGGCATACCGCAACAGCATCCAATCTTTAGATTGGATGAGCCAGCAGACAAAGGAAAAAGCCTTTGTTAAATTAGAAAAGTTCACCCCCAAGATTGGCTATCCAGATAAGTGGCGAGATTACTCAAAACTCAGTATTACTCCCGGTGATCTAATCGGCAATCTTGAGCAGATCGCAAAATTCTCCGCCGATTATGAGTACGCAAAGCTTGGCAAACCAGTTGATAAAACTGAGTGGCATATGACCCCACAAACAGTTAATGCTTATTACAACCCTGGAATGAATGAGATTGTCTTCCCAGCCGGCATATTGCAGCCACCATTTTTTGATGTTTTGGCCGAGGATGATGCTGCAAATTACGGCGGCATCGGCGCAGTAATTGGACATGAGATTGGCCATGGCTTTGATGACCAGGGCTCTAAATATGATGGTGATGGCAACCTAGTTAATTGGTGGAGTGATGCCGATCGAGTGGAGTTTGAAAAGCGGACCAATAAATTAATTGATCAATACAACCAACTATCACCAACCGATGCACCAGAGGTGAAGGTCAATGGCGCACTTACTGTGGGTGAGAATATTGGCGATCTTGGTGGCCTAACCATTGCTTACAAGGCTTACTTAATCGCCTTGGCAGGAAAGCAGCCACCAGTAATTGATGGCTACACCGGTACGCAACGATTTTTCATGGGTTGGGCACAATCTTGGCGGGGTAAGTATCGAAGTGAAGAGGTTAAGCGGCGGGTTGCAACTGATCCCCACTCCCCAGATGAGTTTAGATGCAACCAGATTGTGACAAATTTAGATGAGTTTTATGAGGCCTTTTCAGTTGCTAACAATGACAAACACTTTATGCCAGCTGATGAGCGGGTAAGGATCTGGTAATTACTCCGGGAAGTGACAAGCAACCTGGGATTTACCAACAGTTAATAACTCAGGGGTCTTGCTGCGGCAGATATCTTGCGCCTTCCAACATCTAGTATTAAATACACAACCTGCTGGTGGATTAATTGGTGAAGGTAAATCTCCTTTTAGGATGATGCGCTCGCGGGTTCGCTCAGATCTTGGATCTGGTTGTGGAACAGCTGATAACAACGCCGTGGTGTATGGATGGTGTGGGGCGGTGAATAGATCCTCAGTCTTTGCAATCTCCATAATCTTGCCCAAATACATAACCGCTACTCGATCAGAGATATGTTGAACCACAGATAAATCATGAGCAATAAAGACAATTGAGATGCCATCTGCCTTTTGCAGATCATCAATTAAGTTAATTACCTGGGCTTGAATGGAAACATCTAAGGCAGATACTGGCTCATCAGCGACAATTAATTTTGGCTTAAGTGCAATCGCTCTTGCTATGCCAATGCGCTGACGTTGCCCACCGGAGAACTCATGTGGGTAGCGGTTGTAATGCTCAGGGTTTAAGCCAACCCGCTCCATAAGCGCTGCAACCTCTTTTTTAACTCCGCCTTCTGGTGTCACTTTTTGGATTTCAAAGGGGGCAGCAATGATCTTGCCAACTGTTTGGCGTGGATTTAGAGCTGAGAATGGATCTTGAAAAATGATCTGCATCTGCGCTCGAAGTGGAGTCATTAAACCTGGGCGAAGTTTGGTTATATCTTTACCATCAAAAACAATCTCACCTGCGGTTGGCTCAATTAACTTTAAAATTGTTCGACCTGCTGTGGTCTTACCGCAACCTGACTCACCAACTAGACCTAGGGTCTCACCCTTCATTAAATCAAAGGAGATGCCATCAACAGCTTTTACCTGCAGCTTCTCTTTTCGAAAGCCAACATTTCGACTTGTTGGAAAGTACTTTTGTAGATTTCTAACACTTAATAATGGGGTACTCATTAGGCACGTGCTCCTTTGATCTCTGCGGCAAATGTTTTATCCCGCTTATCTTCAGGCACATGACATCTTGATTTATGCTCACTATTACTTCCTAAAAGTTCAGGCTTTAATGATTCACAAGATCCACTTGGGGCAAGTGAGATGTATTCACATCTTGGCGCAAACGCGCACCCAGTTGGCAGATTAATTAATGATGGCGGCTGACCTGGAATTGCCTTTAAGCGTTCAGAACTTTTAGCACCAATTCTTGGCACTGACTTTAAAAGACCGAGTGTGTATGGGGCGTGTGGTGAGTAGAAAATATCATCCACGTTGCCTTGCTCAACAATTCGACCGGCATACATAACTGAAACTCGATCAGCAACTTGGGCCACCACACCAAGATCATGGGTGATAAGTAAAATACCCATATTCAACTTCTTTTGTAGATCCTTTAATAACTGCAAGATCTGCGCCTGCACCGTCACATCCAGTGCGGTAGTTGGCTCATCGGCAATTAAAACTGCTGGATCATTCATCAGGGCCATTGCAATCATTACTCGCTGGCGCATACCGCCGGAGAATTGATGTGGATATTCTTTTGCTCGAACTTGTGGCTCAGGAATTCCAACTAACTCCAGCATCTCAACCGCTTTTTTATTTGCAGCCTCTTTCTGTCCTGGATTATGAACTAAATAAGCCTCAGCTAATTGGCTACCAATTCGATAGTAAGGATGCAGTGAAGACATTGGATCTTGAAAGATCATGGAAACTACTCGGCCACGATAACTTCTAATTTTATCTAGCGGCGCGCTAACAATATCTAAGCTCTCATTTTTATCATTAACAATAATTGAGCCAGAGATCTGGGTAACCCGGCGATTATGTAAACCAATTACTGAAAGGGAGGTAACAGTCTTACCAGAGCCAGATTCACCAACAATTGCAACTGTCTCACCAGGGGCAACTGAAATAGATACTCCATCAACTGCGTGGACAAAGCCATCATCCGTTGGAAAGGTAACCTTTAGATCCTTGATCTCAAGTAGGTTTTTCACTTCATTCTCACTCGTGGATCTAAGTATCCATAGGCAATATCAACAATTAAATTCATAGTAATAACCACGGTAGCTGCCAACATAGTTGTAGCTACTACAACTGAAAGATCAAACTCATAAACTGCTTGAATTGTCATTCGACCAAGCCCAGCTAAATTTAATATTGATTCAGTAATAATCGCCCCACCAATTAAGCCAGCAATATCTAAACCAGCACTGGTTGTGATTGGAGCAAGCACTGCTCGCATTGTGTGCTTAAGTAAGACAACTCTTTCAGTTAAGCCCTTTGCCCTTGCGGTTCGGATGTAATCCTCACCTAATGTCTCTAAAACTGTTGCTCTGGTGAATCTGGTGTAAAAGGCGGCGTAGGCAATAGCTAATGTAATCCAACCCAAAATGAAATATCTAAAGTAACCAAGTGGATCATCAAATAGGGATTTATAGCCTTCCAAACTCAGCGGCACAATCTTCCATTTAATACTCACATAAATTAGTAAGAATAATCCGGTAACAAATGTTGGCAGTGAGGTGCCCAGGAGAACGAAAACTGAGGACAATGTGTCTGGATAGCGGCCTCGAAACTTTGCTGCTAGTAAGCCAAGACCAACACCAACAATGATCCAGATAATAAACGCGCCGATTGCTAGGTTAATAGTTACTGGCAACGCCTCTTTGAGCATATCTGTCACACACATATTTTCATTAAATGAGTAACCAAAACTTGGGGCTGGGCAGGAGAACTCAGCTGAGCCTGCGCCATATGTTCTTCCTAAAAAGATGCCTGATAAAAATAACCAGTACTGCTCCCAAAGTGGTTTATCGAAACCTAGTTTTATTCGGTTTGCTTCAATTACTTGGGGCGTACATTTTTGGCCACAGGTGAGTGCTGCTGGATCAAATGGCAGGATTGAGAAAACGCCATAAACCACCATTGAAACTAATAAAATTGTGATTAGCGAAAAGTAAGCCCGGCGCAATATAAATCTTGGCAATTACTTCCCCTTATTTACTAATAATTTTTTACAAGCCTATCGCAAGTAAATAGGACTCGCATTGCTGCGAGTCCTATTTAACTTAATTGCTAATGGATTATTGATTAATCCACATCTTGCCGTATGCAGGATTTCCCTGTGGAACCCAGAAGAAGACGTTTTGGACCTTTGAGCCCCAAACCTCTTGAGCCTTACCAAACAATGTTGGTAGTACCCAGAAGTTCTTCATTGCTTCTTTATCTAGTTCTTTCCATAGTGCTGCCTGCTTCTTACGATCAGTTGTCTTCATCGCAAGATTTACCTTGTCCTCAAATGCCTTGTAGGCAGGATCTTTTGAGTTTTGGCTTAGGTTAAATCCACCGGCAGTTGTGAATAGCTCAGGAATAACTGTTGAGGCGTTAGCCCAGTCAGCTCCCCAGCCTGAAGTTGATAGATCACTCTGCTTTGAAGCAGTCATAACTGTTGGGTAGTAACCACTCTTGATGATGTTGTAGTTAACCTTAATTCCAACACGAGCAAATGCTTTCTCATTTATTGGAATAGTGTCATTAAGAGTTGATGACTGGCTCACATCGAATGTGATGCCCTCTGTGGTTGCCTTGGTGTAATCAGCAGGACACTTAGTCTTTGCTGCATCCATCAATGCTTGAGCCTTTGCCACGTTACCTGATGGCTTGAAGCCAGTTGTGGCATCTAGTACATCAGCTGTGTTCTTGTGATCAGATGGTCCAACAACCTTAGTTGGTGCAAAATCTGTTGCAAGAAGTGGGCTAATTACACCGGTTGCATATGAACCTGCATAATCTGGACCACCGGCATAATCAAGAAGTGCCTTGGCATCACGTGCGTAGTACATAGCCTGACGGACCTCAAGACATGGCATCTTTGCAAGGTTAAATGCAAAGTAGCGAGCATAAGGGTCAGAGTTGTTCATACGACGGTTAGCGAATTTTGCATCCTTGAAGAACTTATCGCGGTTAGTTGGAAGTGGTCCACCAAAGTTAACAGCATTTGGAATTGAATCTTCCAAAATAATCTGGTCGATTACTTCTTCATCCAAACCGAATTGGATAATTACCTCATCTGGATATGGAGTACGGACGGTGTCAGATGACTTGTTCCACTTGGTATTACGAACCATACGAAGTTGAGTATTGCTGTTTTCAACAATCTTGTATGGGCCAGTTGCCTGTGGGTTAAGGTCATACTTATCGCCAGTGTCCTTCGTCTTCTGAACTGGTGAGATAACTCCATAAGTTGCTAGGTAGTTAAAGTCAGCAATTGATTTGTTCAGATTGAAAGTGATGGTGCGGCCTGAACAAGTAACAGCCTTATTGAAAGCTGCAACACCAGCTGGGGTGTTCTTGTATGGACCGGTATAGATAGATGTTCCATCTGCGTTCTTTGGAATATCTAGCCATGAAACTAAGTATTGAGGTCCGTCAGAGATTACATCTGTAGCGAATACACGTGATGAGCCGTACTTAACATGCTCACAGGTAATTGCAACGCCATCTTCAAATGTAGATCCTGGACGTAGTGTGAACTTCCAAGTCTTAGCTTGATTGCTTGGGATACCAGTGTTAGTTGCAAGGTCAGGAACAAGATCTGCTCCCTTATCACCTGGAACTGGATTGTAAGCAACAAGTGTTCGAGTGTGGAATGAGTTCATGAACGCTAGATCTCGGCCAGTATAAATTCTGGATGGATCGTAGTGATCAAGGCGTGGTGTGTGCTCTAATAAATAAAGCGTTCCGCCAGCTTTTGGTGTTGCTGCATTTGCTGAAGATGTTGCGCCAACAGTAATTACTGTGCTGACGAGTGCACCTACAGAAAGAGCAGCTAGCACGCGAGTGCTAATTGCATTTTTACGCATTAAATCCTCCTAGTGGATTTTGTGGGCGTTAGCCCGGTGGGAGAATATTGTCAGCAATTGTTACTTTTGAGTAGCCCAAGCAGATTAAAGGCGGTGAGTTAGGGGTGAGGCCACGTTCAAACCTAGGCTTATTACCTAAGGTTTATAACAGATTTGTTAGCGCTCAGATCTTGGATCTAGGGCATCTCGCAAAGCATCGCCAACTAGGTTAAAGGCAAGAACTACTAATACAAGTGAGCCGGCGGTGATAAGAAAGAAGTTTGGATAAACAGTTACAAATCTTCTTGAGTTATCAAGCAAAATTCCCCAAGTAGTTGCAGGTGCTTGAATACCAATTCCTAAAAATGAGAAGACAGCCTCAGCTGCTAAGTAACCAGGTAGTGATAATGAGACCACCACAATTACTGGCGCCCATAAATTTGGCATTAACTCTTTAAAAATAATTCTTCTTCTTGAAGCACCCATTGCTTGGGCTGCGGTGACAAAGTCGCGCTCGCGAAGTGAGAGAACTTGGGAGCGAACTAATCTAGAAAATCCTGGCCAACCAAAAAATGAAAGGAAGAAAATTAAGAAGATAATTCGTGCGCCATTTCCTTGCGCAATGCCTGCATCTTGAATTCGAGCCACCATTGGCTCAGATAGTGCAACAATCATAAAAAATGCTGGGAAAGCCAATAGAAAATCGGTAAATCTTCCAACGTAATCATCAACTCGGCCGCGGAAATAACCACCCACGATGCCAACGACCAATCCAATAAATAATGTTAAGGAGGTAGTCAGGATTGCCACCATAAATGAGATGCGTGAGCCATAAAGTAAATTTGCTAGTAGATCTCGGCCAGTACCAGGGGTAAGCCCGAGTGGGTGATCAAGTGAGATGCCGCCATAAGGCAAATTTGGAACACCTGCTGTGTCTAAAACATCTAGATTTAAATCATCTGGATTTATGCCTAGTACTTTGCATACCAATGGCGCAAAGATTGAAAGCAAAATTACGGTTACTGATATTGCAGCTGCAACCATTCCTACCTTGTTGCGCTTAAAGCGCATCCAAGCGATCTGGCGAGGGCTACGACTTACAATCTGACCAGCATGACTGGCATTATCGATTTTAGTCGTGGAGACCATCTCTCACCCTTCCTTAACAATTAATTCAAACTGCGGTGGCAAAGGTAGCCTACCTGGGCCATTTATTTAAAGGGTGATTCTTCAGGCCATGGATAAACGGCAATGGGAGTGCTTTTTTATTTAGTAGGATTGGTGCATAAGGCGCAGGCATTTCTGGGCCAGATTGTGAGATAAAAATGAGATCAGATTTAAAACTTCGCGCAGCAGCATTAGCTGTCATAGCAGCATTGGCATTGAGTGCTTGTGGTGGGGATTCATCAAGTGAATCAACCCAATCAAATGAAGAATTGATTGCTCCTCCAGTACAAGAGGTTGAAGCATCAGGTGGCTTTAATACGCCAGTAAAGATTGCCTCTGGTGTCTCATTTACATTATCTGAGCCAACTGGTTTTAAGCCAGGAAAGTTTGCTGCCGGTCAGCTACCAGGACAGCGCTATCAACAATTTAAAGTAGATATTAATAATGGCTCAACAGCAGCAGTAGATCTTGCAACTTTAATTGTTGCCGGAAAGACAACTACTGGAGTATGTGTTGATGTTTTTGATGGCGATAACGGCATGGAGGGTGCACCACAAGAGCCACTTGCTGCTGGTAAATCAATCTCATTTAACTGGGGACTTTCCTGTGATGGAAAATCTGGTGAAGATCTTTCATTAATTCTCTCAAATGAGGGCGTTGCAATTATTGAGGTCACTGGCAAACTTGCTTAACTAAGTTTTTAAACTTAGTTGTAGTAGTTGCTAGTTAAATATGTCCTTCTCCTTTAAGGTTGAAAAAACTTTAAAGGGCGCCTTAGGTCGAAGTGGTGTTATCACCACCCCCCATGGGCAGATTAAAACTCCAGCTTTTATTCCAGTTGGTACTAAAGCAACCTTAAAATCAGTATTACCTGAATCATTAAAGGATTTAGGAGCACAAGCAGTTCTAGCAAATGCATACCATTTATATCTACAACCAGGTCCTGAGATTGTTGATCAAGCAGGTGGTCTGGCCAAGTTTATGAATTGGCAAGGTCCAACCTTTACGGACTCTGGTGGCTTTCAAGTTTTATCCCTTGGTGTTGGTTTTAAGAAAGTTATTGCCATGGATGAAAACACATTTCAAGCAGATGATGTCATTGCTGATGATAAAGAGCGCTTAGCCCATGTTGATGATGATGGTGTCACCTTTAAATCTCATTTAGATGGCTCACTTCATCGCTTCACCCCAGAGGTTTCCATGCAGGTGCAACATCAAATAGGTGCTGACATAATTTTTGCCTTTGATGAGTGCACTACTTTGCATAACACCAGGAGTTATCAAGAAAAAGCATTAGAGCGAACTCGGCTTTGGGCGATTAGATGTTTGAAAGAACATGATGGCCTAACTAAAAAGCGAGCAGGAAAGCCATACCAAGCACTCTTTGGTGTCTTGCAAGGTGCGCAATATGAGGATCTGCGGCGTAAGGCTGCTAAAGATTTAGCCGAGATGAATGTTGATGGAGTTTTCTTTGATGGCTTTGGTATTGGTGGGGCGTTAGATAAACAAACACTGGGTGATATTTTAAAGTGGGTAAATGAGGAGCTGCCGGTAGAAAAGCCAAGACACTTTTTGGGAATTGGTGAGCCAGATGATTTATTTGTTGGCGTTGAAAATGGCGCAGATACATTTGATTGTGTTGCACCTTCTAGGCAAGCTCGTACAAGTTCAGTCTTTACCAAAGATGGTCGGGTAAATATCTCAAATGCTCCACATAAAAATGAGTTCTTCCCAATTGAAAAAGATTGCAGTTGCTACACCTGCCGCAATTACACCCGGGCATACCTTTGCCATTTATTTAGAGCAAAAGAGATGGTGGCAGCCACCTTGGCCACAATTCATAATCAGCACTTTATTGTTGGCTTGGTAGATCAAATGCGCTTAAGCATTGAAGATGGCACATTTTTTGATTTTAAGGCTCAATTTATGGCTAGGTATTACGGAAAGTAATTTGGGGGTAGATTAAAGATATGAATGATGCTCGCAAACCACTTCGTGTTGGAATTTTAGGCGCAGCCCGAATTGCACCGAGCGCCATTATTTTTCCAGCCCAAGCAACAGGTCATCAGTTAGTTGCAGTTGGCGCTAGAGATAAAGGACGCGCTACTGAGTTTGCCAAGCAGTATCAGATTGAAAAAGCTTATGGCTCATACCAAGAGGTAATTGATGATCCAAATGTTGATGTTATTTATAACGCACTACATAACGGTGGCCATGGCCCTTGGAATATCAAGGCATTAGCAGCTGGTAAACATGTATTAAGTGAGAAGCCATCAGCAAGTAATGCTGCCGAGGCTAAAGAGGTGGCAGCTGCTGTAAGTAAATCTGGCAAGGTGTTTATGGAAGGTTTTCATTATTACTACCACCCAGTTTTTCAAAGATTACTTGCGATAGTTAAATCAGGTGAGATTGGTGAGGTTATAAAAGTTGAATCATCCTTGCTTATTCCGATGCCTGAAAAGGAAGATTTGCGATTGAAATATGATTTAGCAGGTGGCTCCATGATGGATGTTGGCTGCTACGCACTTCATAGCCAGCGAATGATTAGTCAGGCTGTTGCAGATGGTGAGCCAACAATTGTTAAAGCTGAAGCAAATGCCGCCGATGGCAAAATTGATACCAAGTTATATATGCAACTTAAATATCCAAATGGAGTAGCAGCCCTAGCCAAAGGTGATTTTGAATCAGAGGCAATGACCGCACCACTTACAGTTACTGGAAGTAAGGGAAGTGTTCACCTACCTAACTTTGTAGTCTCTGGTTGGGATCCAAGAGTTATTGTTGAAGTAGGCGGGCAAAAACGTGTTGAACACTTGCCATCAATTTCTACATATACCTATCAGCTTTTAGCATTTGCTGATGCAGTTGATCTTGGTAAACCAGTTAAGACTGATGCTAAAGATGCGCTGATTCAGGCGACCTTAATTGATTCTGCATATATTTCAGCAGGATTGCCACTTCGCCCAACCTTTAAAATTTAATTTTACTTAGGTAAAATGTTGTTATGCATCTTCCCAAGGTAATTCTCTACTACATCTTCACGCCATTATCTGATCCGGCTGCAATAAAGATTTGGCAAAAAAATCTTTGCCAAACATTAAATTTAAAGGGACGAATAATTATCTCCCCCCATGGCATCAATGGCACTTTGGGTGGTGAGATGAATGACCTAAAAAAATATATTCGCCAAACAAGATCATATGAAGGCTTTGCCAAAATGAAGTTTAAATGGTCGCAAGGCACTGGCAATGATTTTCCAAAGTTAAGTGTGAAGGTGCGAGCTGAGTTGGTGGCATTTGGCTATCCAAATGAGATTAAGGTTGATAAAAATGGCGTGGTTGGTGGCGGTAAACATTTAAGTCCCATTCAAGTTGATGAGCTGGTTGCAAAACATGGTGATGATGTGGTTTTCTTTGATGGCCGAAACGCATATGAGGCAAAGGTTGGCCGGTTTAAAAATGCAGTGGTTCCACAGGTTGAAACCAGCAGAGATTTTGTGCAAGAGATTGAAAGTGGCAAGTATGACCATCTAAAGGATAAGCCAGTTGTTACTTATTGCACAGGTGGTATTAGATGTGAGGTTTTATCCTCAGTAATGAAGACGCGGGGATTTAAAGAGGTTTATCAAATTGATGGCGGCATTGTTACCTACGGTAAAGAGATTGGTGATGATGGTTTATGGGAAGGCGCTCTGTTTACTTTCGATAATCGTATGTCGATTGAGTTTAGTAAAAAGAGTAAATCAATTGCTAACTGCGGAAAATGTAATGCTCCAGCTAATCGTTTCTATGACTGCCCAAAGCCGCCTTGTAACGCACTTAGTTTATTGTGTGCCACTTGTGCTGAAAAAATGAATGATGAGATTTGCAAACACCCGCAACGAAAATACTCTAAGGCTGAATTAATCGGCTAACAACTGATTTGCGTGATCCCTTGGGTGATTTATATAGGATGAAAACCACTTTTTAAGATCATAAGCACCAGATTCAGTATGGATTCCAGCATTTGATAATTGTTCAAACTCTAATCTTTTAACGATTTCAAGGCTTGCTGCCCTAGATGCTTTATAGAAAGCTAAAGAGTTTTCAATTGGTAGCACGGTGTAACCCAAAGTGATGTTTTGTGCCCAGATATTTTCATCATAACCTTGAATTGTTGAGCCCGGCTCTGCAACTAATCTTTTTAACCGAGCACAAGATTGGGATTCGCTATCTGCTAAATGATGGATTACCTGCCTGGCGTTCCAGCCATCTTTTTTAGGCTTATCTAAATCAGCCAGGTTTACCTTTTTAAAAGCTTCTAAAAATACATTTGTAGCCGCTTCATATTCAGCAGCTAACTTTTCAATCTCAGGATGACTCATTTCCTTATCCTACTAGCGACGCAGGAAGGTGCGAAGGGCCATAAGAAGTCCTCGAAACAACCGGCTTGTCTGCTTAACTGGGGATAGGCCAATTACCTTGGCACTTGTTGGCTCCCCTGGTGTTGTGACTGAGTGCAAGGCGGGTGAGCTCTCATCTAATGAGTTAGCGATAATTTTCATTTGCGAGACGATTGCAATGCATCTAACAAATTGGCTGCGAGGTAGCTTATCTGCCATTGATATCAATTCTTCAGTTAAATTATCAGCTGCTTGCCGCAAATCCCTGGCAATGTTGTCGATGATTCGCTCTCGATTTGAGGATTGCAGTAACTCTAGCTTTTCAGTAATTGCAGTTGAGGTAGCAGAGAGTGCGTAAGCAATCTGGCGATCAACAGTATCTTTTCGATTTGGATCAGAGGTTGAATCAAATAAGGCTCTTGCCATTCCCCTTATTTGAACCACCATATGTTCAATTGCTACTCCTTGAATATATAAAGACTCAGCCTCATCAACTTCGGCAAGTGGTGACCATTTGGCATAACGTTTTGCCTCAAT
>Ga0247836_1001138_pt1 | contig 44744 bp, 43 predicted proteins | sample LaCruzMarch2015__4_FD_187116 | JGI IMG/M metagenome (GOLD analysis project Ga0247836, IMG submission 187116) | Freshwater microbial communities from meromictic Lake La Cruz, Castile-La Mancha, Spain - LaCruzMarch2015_14m | ecosystem: Environmental > Aquatic > Freshwater > Lake | place: Spain... | reverse complement strand
AGGAGAACGTGGACAACGAATGCCTGCGCGGTGACATGCGGGCGCTGCTGGAGCAACTGCCGGAGCTGCAGCGGGAGGTGCTGAAGATGCGCTATGGCATCGATGTGGAAGAACCGATGAGCCTCACGGGCATCGGCCGCATCCTCGGCATGAGTCGTGATCGGGTGCGCAATCTGGAACGGGATGGTCTGGTGGGTCTGCGGCGCCTCAGCGCCAGCGTCGAGGACTACGCAGCCTGCTGAAGCAAGGCTGATGAGCCAACCCTGCATGGCTGGGCTGAACTGTGTTCATCCCAGCAGATAGTTGGGCGCCCCGGGATTCGCGCTCGCCTCCCCGTAGCATTCAACGGAGGGGAAGTATTCGGTGGCCAGCTGCACCTGGCCCGCCACGGCCTCACCAGCCGTGGTGGCGATGTACCGGAGAGTCAGGTCGATTCCGGCTGAAACACCTGCCGAGCACCAGGTCCGCCCGTCGCGGGTGAAGCGATCTTCCACCACGGTCACATCACCGAGGGCGCGCAGCCGGTCCAGGGAGCCCCAGTGGGTGTTGGCCTTGCGGCCGGAGAGCAGGCCGGCGGCGTGCAGCAGGAACGCCCCGGTGCACACCGAGAGCACGGCCTGGCAATGGCTTCCCTGGTGGGCGAGAAAGCTGATCAAGGCTGGGTTGTCCACCTCCCTGCGGCTGCCCTGGCCACCGGGGACGATCAGCACGTCCAGGGGACTGCAGTTGCCGAAGCTCAGGTCGGGGTTGATCGAGAGACCCTTGGCGCAGAGCAGGGGCTGGGTTGATTCCGCCACGATCCGGCAGCTGGATGGCGCACCCGGCAATTGCCCCCAGGTGGTGACCATCTCCCAAGGGCCCACCACGTCGAGTTCCTCCACCTGGGGATACACCAGAATTCCGAGTTGCACTGAACCTCGACCGCGATGGCCTCCCCCGCCATGCTGGCCCGAGCGGCAGGCCTTCAGCCATGGACAGCAGCACGGAAGTTCTTGCTCTTTTCCCCCGATACGTGCTCAGGAGCCGGTTGCCTGAGCCCCTCCTGGCCGACCTGCTCAAGTTGGCCGAGCAGGTGCTGGCCCGGCCGGAGCGCAGTCCTGATGCCTCCACCAAGCTGGCCGGCCAGCTGGCCCAGCAGAGGGAGCTCGGGCCCCAGCACGCCTGCATCCAGAGCCTCTGCTCCGCCGAAATCCTGCCGGCCTGCGAGCACTGGATCCGCCATGTGATCGACCGGCAGCCGCCCCAGGGCCGCGGACCCTGGACCCCCGGCCGCTACCGGCTGCAGATGATCGATGTCTGGCTCAATTCCCAGGTAGCGGGCGACTACAACCCGATGCACACCCATGGCGGTTCCTTTTCCGGGGTGATCTTCCTCAAGGTGCCCCCCCAGATCCACAACGACAGCTTTGACGGTCAGCTCTGCTTCCACGGCCCTGAGGAGTGGCACATCCAGAGCTTCCGCACCGGCATGGCCCAGTACGTGCTGCCCGTGGCCGGGGATTTCTACGTGTTTCCGGCCTGGCAGCCCCATTCTGTGCCGCCGTTCCGGGGCGACGGGGAGCGCTGGTCTCTGGCCTTCAACGTGGTGGCGGTTCCGACACCGACCAATCCCGCCGGATCGGCTGTTGCTGCGGCCACGCCGGCCGTTGCCCCCGCCAATCTCTCCCTCTCCACTTCCCGCCAGCGGCCCGGCGGGTTCGCCTGAACGCCATGACGAACAGAGAGCCCCGCTGGCTGGTGGCCGGTGACATCGACGGGCTGATGGGCCTTGGTCTGGACAACCTGATCCAGATCCTGCTCATTCTCAGCCTCTGCCGCGGCGTGCTGGGCTACCCCGACGGCCTGATCTTCGGGGTGATCCTGCCCGCCACCGGCCTCAGCCTGGTGGTGGGCAACGGTGCCTACGCCTGGCAGGCCTACCGGCTGGCCCAGCGGGAGGGGCGCGGTGACCGCACCGCCCTGCCCTACGGCATCAACACGGTGAGCCTGTTTGCCTACGTGTTCCTGGTGATGCTGCCGGTGAAGCTCGCCGCCCTCGGACAGGGGCTGGCGGAAACCGACGCGGTGCGGCTGTCCTGGCAGGCGGGGCTGATCGCTTGCCTCGGCTCAGGCGCGATCGAGGCGGGCGGGGCCTTCTGTGTCGGGGCGTTGCGGCGCTGGCTGCCGCGGGCGGCCCTGCTCTCCACCCTGGCCGGCATCGCCCTGGGCTACATCGCCCTGGGATTTCTGCTGCGCACCTACGCCCAGCCGGTGGTGGGCCTGGCGGTGCTGGCGGTGATCCTGGTCACCTATTTCGGCGGTGTGAAACTGCCCCTGCCCGGTGGCCTGGTCGCCGTGCTGCTGGGCATTCTGCTGGCTGCTGCCACCGGTCTGCTGCGGATCGACCCGGCCAGCTGGCAGGCCAACGCCGCCCAGCTGGGCCTGCACCTGCCGGCGTTGCAGCTCGGCGCGCTCTGGCAGGCCCGGGGTCAGCTGATGCCCTGGCTGGGGGTGATCGTGCCGATGGGACTGTTCAACCTGCTCGGTTCCCTGCAGAACCTGGAGAGCGCCGAGGCGGCCGGCGACCGCTATCCACTGAGGAGTTCCCTGCTGATCAACGGCGTGGGCACGCTGGTAGCCGCCGGCCTGGGCTCCTGCTTCCCCACCACCATCTACATCGGCCACCCGGGCTGGAAGGGGATGGGGGCCCGCATCGGCTACTCCTGGCTGAACGGGCTGGTGATGGGGCTGGGCTGCCTGTTGGGGGTGTTCGGCCTGGTGGGCCAGCTGGTGCCGATCGAGGCGGGAATGGCGATCGTGCTCTACATCGGCCTGGTGATCGCCGCCCAGAGCTTCCAGGCCACACCGCCCGCCCATGCGCCGGCGGTGGTGCTGGGCCTGCTGCCGGGCCTGGCCGGCTGGGGCGCCCTGCTGCTGAAGGCGGGCCTGCGGGCCGGTGGGGCGGGCAGCGCCGCAAATCCGTTCGGCCCGGCCCTGCTGGTCCCGCTGCAACAGGCTGACGTCTGGGCTGCCGGCGCCTTCGCCCTCGAGCAGGGCCAGATCGTCGCGGCCATGCTGCTCTCGGCCATGGTGGTGTATGTGATCGAGCAACGCTTCAAGGCCGCCGCCCTCGCCGCTGGCCTGGCAGCGGTCGCCTCCTGGTTCGGCCTGATCCACGCCTGGCGCTTCACCGCCGCCGACACGGTGCTGCAGCTGGGTTGGGGCAGCGGCGCCCCCTGGGCCCTCGGCTACCTGGCCATGGCCCTGGTGTTCGCGGCGGCGGCCCTGGCCCGGCGGCGGAGCGCTGTTCACTCCGATGGGGGCTGAGCTTGCCTTGCCGGCAACGGCCCCGACCCTCAGGGAAGCGCTGCTGAGCTGGTGGGAGTCCCACGGGCGCCACGACATTCCCTGGAAGCGGCGCCCCGATGGCCTGCGGCCCAGGGATGGGGAAGCCCTCGACGCCTACGGAATCTGGGTGGCGGAGGTGATGCTGCAGCAAACCCAACTGGCGGTGATGCTGCCGTACTGGCGGCGCTGGATGGCGGCTTTGCCCACCCGGGCGGCCCTGGTCGCGGCCGCCGACCACGACGTGCTGATGCTCTGGCGGGGCCTGGGCTATTACGCCCGGGCCCGGCGGTTGCAGCAGGCTGCGCCTGTCGACCCCTGGCCCCGGGATCTGGCTGGCTGGCTGGCGCTGCCGGGCATCGGCCGCAGCACCGCCGGCAGCATCCTCAGCTCCGCCTTCAATCTGCCCTTTCCGATCCTCGACGGCAACGTCAAGCGCGTCCTGGCGCGGCTGATTGCCAGCCCCAGTCCCCCGCAGCGGGACCTGGCCGGGCTCTGGCGGCTCAGCGGATCGCTGCTCGATCCGCAGCGGCCCCGGGCGTTCAACCAGGCGCTGATGGACCTGGGCGCCACGATCTGCACGCCCCGCCAACCGGCCTGCGGCAGCTGTCCCTGGCAGGGGAACTGCGCTGCCTACGCTGCCGGCGATCCCGCCGCCCACCCCGTGAAAGACGTCTCCAGGCCCGTGCCGTTTCAGGTGATCGGCGTGGGTGTGGTGCTCGACCCGGGCGGCAGGGTGCTGATCGACCAGCGCCGGCCAGAAGGACTGCTCGGTGGTCTGTGGGAGTTTCCCGGCGGCAAGCAGGAGCCGGGTGAGGCGATCGAGGCCACCATCGGGCGGGAGCTGCGCGAGGAGCTGGCGATCGAAGCGGCCGTGGGTGAGGAACTGATCATCCTGGAGCACCGCTACAGCCACCGGCGCCTGCGGTTCGTGGTGCATCTCTGCCGCTGGCTTTCAGGAGATCCCCAGCCCCTGGCCAGCCAGCAGGTGCGCTGGGTGGAGCCGGCGCGGCTGGCGGAGTTTCCCTTCCCGGCCGCCAATGCACGCATCATCGCCGCCCTGCTGGAGCGACTGGGCTTTGGTCCGGTTGGCTTGGTGGCCGATCCTGGCCAGGCTGGGAGCACGCACTCGGTGGCCTGATGACCCGGCAGCCTCCTCCCCAGGTTCTCTGCTTCGGGGAAGCCCTCGTCGATCGGCTCGGGCCGCCCGGGGGCGATCCGGCTGGCGACGTCCCCGTTGACGACCGGCTCGGTGGCGCGCCCGCCAACGTGGCCTGTGCCCTGGCCCGCCTGGGCACCCCCGCCGCCCTGGTCGGCCGGCTCGGTGACGACGCCATCGGCGCGGCCTTTGGCCGATTGCTGCGGGAGCGGGGTGTGGACACCCGTGCCTTGCAATGGGATCCGCTCCGTCCCAGCCGCATCGTGTTGGTGAAGCGGGACACCAGCGGGGATCGGAGCTTCGGGGGCTTCGCCGGGGAGAGCCCGGGCGGCTTCGCCGACCAGGCCGTGGATGCCGGGGCGCTGGCCGGACCGCTCGCGGCCCTGCTGAGCCAGGCGCGGTGGTTGCTGATCGGCACGATCCCCCTGGCCACCCCGGCCAGTGGCGCCGCGCTGCAGGTCGCGGTGGAGGAGGCGGTTGCGGCGGCGGTGCCCCTGGCTGTTGATCTGAACTGGCGTCCGAGCTTCTGGCCCATCGCCCCGGCTTTGGCCCTGGAGCGGATCCAGCCCCTGCTCAAGCGGGCCTCCCTGCTCAAGCTCTCGGCCGAGGAGGCCGACTGGATCGGCGCGGGGCGGGATCCTCAGTCCATCAGTGCCGCTCTGCCCCAGGGTCCGGCCGTGGTGGTGACCGATGGGCCCGGCGGGCTGCGCTGGTGGCTGGGCGGCGTCGGGGGCGAGATGGAGGCGTTCGCGGTACCAGTGGTGGACACCACCGGCGCCGGCGATGCCTTCCTGGCAGGCCTGCTGCATTGCCTGTGCGCCGATCCCTCCCTGCTGACGGGTGCCAGTGCCGCCGCAGTGGGTCGGGCCATGCGGTTCGCCGCTGCCTGCGGCGCTCTGGTGTGCGCGGGCGCCGGAGCGATTGACCCCCAGCCGGATGGGGCGGCGGTGGCAAGGCTCCTGGAGACGGCCGGCTAGCCCGGTTGGCTGATCACGGCCTGACGTCCATCCTGCCGATGCTGCAGCTCCACCCTCCAGGCCGGTTCGGGCCATCTGCTCAGCCGCTCCGGCCATTCCACCGCCAGTAGGGCGCCGAGGGAGCGGGCCTCCTCTTCCTCCTGGGCAAAAAGCTCATCGGCCGAGGCGGGCTGCTCCAGCCGGTAAAGATCCAGATGCACCAGATGGGTCAGCTGCCCCTGCCGTCGCCCCTGGTAATGCTGGGCAAGGGCGAAGCTGGGGCTGGTGATCGGCTCATCGATGCCAAGGGCCGCGCCCAGCCCCTGCACCAGGCAGGTTTTGCCAGCCCCCAGTTCGCCTTGCAACAACAGAACGGGCGGCTGCGGCTGCAAGGGGTCCAGCAGCCAGCCCGCCAGTTCCGCCCCCAGGTCCCGGGTTGCGCCGGCGTCGGTCAGGAGTCGCAGCTGGGTTTCGCGCACGTTCGGCATCCCCTGTAGATTCACCTTCAGCGAGCCCGAAGCCTCGGCGTCTCTGCAGATATTCCACACCCCAATCATCCTCCTGCGCGGGAGCTACTCCATCATGGTGGCCGCACCTTCTTCCACTGTTCAAGACGAGGCTGGAACCGGCAGCTTCAGCCCCGGACTCCAGGCAACCTCCTCCTATGTGATCGCCGATCTCGGCCTGGCTGATTGGGGCCGCAAGGAGCTCGCCATCGCCGAAACGGAGATGCCCGGGCTGATGGCGCTGCGTGCCAAGTTCGGGGCTGAACAACCGCTCAAGGGCGCCCGGATCGCCGGCAGCCTCCACATGACGATCCAGACGGCGGTTCTGATCGAAACCCTGGTGGCCCTCGGCGCCGAAGTGCGCTGGGCTTCCTGCAACATCTTCTCCACCCAGGATCACGCCGCCGCCGCGATCGCTGCAAAAGGAATCCCCGTCTTTGCCTACAAGGGCGAAACCCTCGACGAGTACTGGGCCTTCACCCACAGGATCCTGGAGTGGGGCGATGGCGGCACCCCCAACATGATCCTCGACGACGGTGGCGACGCCACCGGCCTTGTCGTTCTGGGCAGCAAGGCGGAAAAGGATCCCTCCGTTCTCGATAATCCTGGCAGCGAAGAAGAGATTGCCCTCTTCAAATCGATCCGGGCACGGCTGGCTGTTCAGCCCACCTTCTACTCCCGCATCTATGCCCAGATCCAGGGCGTGACCGAGGAAACCACCACAGGTGTGGCGCGTCTGTATCAGATGCAGAAGGCCGGTGAGCTTCCTTTCCCGGCGATCAACGTCAACGATTCGGTCACCAAGAGCAAGTTCGACAACCTCTACGGCTGCCGCGAATCCCTGGTTGATGCGATCAAGCGCGCCACCGACGTGATGGTGGCTGGCAAGGTCTCCCTGGTCATCGGCTATGGCGACGTCGGCAAGGGATCGGCCCAGTCGCTCCGGGGCCTGGGCTCCACGGTGATGATCGCCGAGGTGGATCCGATCTGCGCGCTGCAGGCGGCCATGGAGGGCTACCGCGTTGTCCGCCTGGAGGACGTCGTGGGCGACGTGGACATCTTCGTGACCGCAACCGGCAATTTCCAGGTGATCGGCCATGAGCACCTGATCCGCATGAAGGATCAGGCCATCGTCTGCAACATCGGCCACTTCGACAACGAAATCGATGTGGCCTCGCTCAAGCAGTACGAGTGGGACACGATCAAGCCCCAGGTCGACCATGTGATCTTCCCCGATGGCAAGCGGATCATCCTGTTGGCCGAAGGCCGGCTTGTGAACCTGGGCTGCGGCACCGGCCACCCCAGCTTCGTGATGAGCAACTCCTTCACCAACCAGGTGTTGGCTCAGATTGAGCTGTTCAGCAAGGGCGACCAGTATGAGAAGCAGGTCTACGTGCTTCCCAAGCACCTCGATGAGATGGTGGCTCGCCTTCATCTTGAGAAGATCGGCGCCAAGCTCACCGAGCTCAGCCAGCTGCAGGCCGATTACATCGCCGTGCCGGTGGAAGGCCCCTACAAGCCCGACCACTACCGCTATTGATGGGTGTTGCTGAACTGGTCCAGAAGCTGCCCGAACTGATCGGTTCAGCTGTTGGAGCCAATCCATGGGCGGGCTATGGCGCGATCTTTCTCGCCATGTTCCTCGAGAACCTGTTCCCGCCCATTCCCTCTGAGCTGATCATGCCCCTGGGGGGCTTCTATGTTCACCAGGGTCAGCTGGCTTTTGTGCCTGTCGTCCTGGCAGGGCTGCTGGGCACCGTTCTTGGTGCCCTTCCCTGGTACGGCGTTGGCCGATTGGTCAACGAGGAGCGCATCGAGGCCTGGCTCGACCGCCACGGCCGCTGGATCGGCATCCGCTCAGAAGAGTTGCGCCGCAGCCGCAGCTGGTTCAGCCGCCACGGCACCGCACTGGTGTTCTGGGGCAGGCTGGTGCCTGGCATTCGCACGCTGATCTCGGTCCCGGCAGGGATCGAGATGATGCCGATGCTTCCCTTCCTGATCTGGACCACCGCCGGCAGCCTGATCTGGACCCTGATGCTCACCCTGGCCGGCATGGTGCTCGGCGAGGGATACAGCAACGTTGAGCTCTGGATAGCTCCCGTGGCCAAAGGCATCAAGTTGGTGTTGGTGGTGGCTGCCCTGGCCTTCTCCGCCTGGCTGGGTCTGCGCATCTGGCGTCAGCGCCAAAGCAACCATTGAATTCAGCTTTTCTGGTTCAGAAAGGAACCTCCTCTTCGCTGGGCTCTCCCTGGTAGGCGGAGCTGCCGCCTGTGCTGCCATCGCCGTAGCCACCCTGCTCAGCGTCGCGCTTGGAGCCCAGCAGTTCCAGCCGATCCACCCGAACCACTGGTTTGGTGCGCTCCTCGCCGCTGGTGCGATCGGTCCAGCGGTCGAGCTTGAAGGAGCCGATGATGCCGAGCAGGGAGCCCTTCCGCACATAGTCGGCGGCGACCTGGGCCTGCTTTCCCCAGATCTCGAGGTTGAACCAGTCGGGCTCGTCGTCGCGGCTGCGGCGGTTCACCGCCAGGGTCAGGTTGGCGACCACGGTGCCGGATTCGAAGTAGCGCACTTCGGGGTCGCGGCCGGCACGGCCGACCAGGGTTACGGAATTCACGCCCATGGTGGGTTTGTTGAAAGGGGGGGGGGTTGGTTGGATCAATGATGCGCCATTTGATCAAGGCGCTTCCCCCAGCAGGTTCCACCCAACGGCCCGGATGTATCAGAACGCGGTCTGGGGAGCTCCCGGGGCCTCGCTCCTATGATTTGACCCGCTCTGTGGCTGCTCAGTGTTTTTCCGACGTTTCCAGCTCTCCCGTGACATCGGCATCGATCTGGGAACGGCCAACACCCTGATGTACGTGTCCGGCAAGGGCATCGTGCTCCAGGAGCCCTCGGTGGTGGCCCTCGACCTGGAGCGCGGCATCCCCCTGGCAGTGGGCGATGAGGCCAAGCTGATGCTCGGCCGCACCCCCGGCAACATCAGGGCCGTGCGCCCCCTGCGCGATGGCGTCATCGCCGATTTCGATGCCGCCGAGATGATGATCAAGACCTTCATCCAGAAGGGCAACGAGGGCCGCGGCATCGTGGCGCCGCGGCTGGTGATCGGCATCCCCAGCGGTGTCACCGGTGTCGAGCGCCGCGCCGTGCGCGAAGCCGGCCTGGCCGGCGCCCGCGAGGTGCACCTGATCGATGAGCCGGTGGCGGCGGCGATCGGTGCGGGTCTGCCGGTCACCGAACCGGTTGGCACGATGATTGTCGACATCGGCGGTGGCACCACCGAAGTGGCCGTGCTCAGCCTCGGAGGCACCGTTGTCAGTGAGTCGGTGCGGGTGGCCGGCGATGAAATCAGTGAGGCCATCACGGTGTACCTCAAGAAGGTGCACAACCTGGTGGTGGGCGAACGCACCGCCGAGGAGATCAAGATCCGGATCGGCTCCGCCTTCCCTGATGACGCCCATGACAACGGCTCGATGGATGTGCGAGGCCTCCACCTGCTCTCGGGCCTGCCCCGCACCATCAACGTTCGGGCCGGCGACATCCGCGAGGCGATGGCCGAGCCGCTGAACGTGATCGTCGAGGCGGTGAAGCGCACCCTGGAGCGCACCCCACCCGAGCTGGCCGCCGACATCGTGGATCGCGGCATCATGCTGGCCGGCGGTGGCGCCCTGGTGCGGGGGATCAGCGATCTGATCAGCCATGAAACCGGCATCCTCACCCATGTGGCCCAGGACCCTCTCCTCTGCGTCGTGAACGGCTGCGGCCAGGTTCTGGAGGATTACAAGCGGCTGGAGCGGGTGCTTGACACCCCTGACTTCAGCCGTCTGTCCGCCTGATTGTCATGCCGATCGGACGCCTGCCCCGCGTCCCCTCCCTGCGGCTGCTGATCCAGTCCTGGCCCTGGTGGTTGCTGCTGGTGGCCTTGGTGGGACTGCGGCTCAGCAAGGGGGCCGTTCTGAGCGATGCCTACGCCCTGCTCAGCAGGCCGTTCTGGCCGGGCAGTGCCCAGCGTGAGTGGTTGCAGGCCTCGAAGGGGCTGGAGTGGCAGGCCCGCCAGGCCCACCTGGAGCAGGACAACCGACGCCTTCGGGCCTTGCTGGGCCTGAAGCGGGCCAATCAGGGAAAGCTGACCGCGGCTGTGATCTCCCGGGAGCCGGCCGGCTGGTGGCATCAGCTGCTGCTCGGTGCGGGCCAGATCCAGGGCATTCGTGCCGGGGATCCGGTCGTGGGCCCCGGGGGCCTGGTCGGTCGAGTGGCCAGTGTCACGCCCACCACCGCCCGGGTGGCCCTGCTCACCGATCCGGCCAGCCGGGTGGGGGTATGGGTGGGGCGCACCCAGCGCCACGGCCTCCTGACCGGCATGGGCACCAGTCGGCCGAGCCTGGTCTTTCTTGAAAAGGACCCCCAGGTCCGACCGGGCGATCTGGTGGTCACCTCACCGGCGAGCACCCTGCTGCCGCCGGGCCTGAGCGTCGGGGTGATCCAGTCGGTCGATGAGAAGGCGGTGCCGGCGCCGACGGCGGTGGTGCAGCTGAGCGCGCCGCTGGGCTCGATTGACTGGGTGCAGGTGCTGGTGCAACCTCCCCAGTCGCCACCTCAGCCAACGGGGCCTTGATCGATGGGGATTCTCCACCGCCAGCCCTGGGCCGTTGCCACTGCCGCCGCCGTGCCTCTGCTCAGCCTGGCTTCGCCCCCCTTCCTGAAACTGGCGGACGTGTCGCCCAGCTGGGCGGTGCTGTGGCTGCTGCCCTGGGCCCTGGTCGATGGTCCACTCTCCGGCGGCCTGGCGGGGCTGGGGCTGGGGCTGCTGATGGATTCCCTCAACCTGGGCGATGCCACCCAGATCCCTGCCCTCGCTGGGCTCGGCTGGTGGTGGGGGCATCTGGCGCGGCAGGGGCCACCGATCCAGCGCAGCCTGAGTCTGGGGCTGCTGGCGCTGTTGGGCACGTTTCTGCTCGGCCTGAGCCTGCTGCTTCAACGCCATGGCTTTCGCCTGCCCGGACCCATCCCCCAGCTCTCGGGCCTGCACACCCTGCTGGCCCAGACCCTGCTCACCGGCCTGCTGGCACCGATGATCTGTTCGCCGCTGCTGCTGCTCTGGCGGCAGCGGCAGCCGCGATGACGAGAGCCTGTCCCGATGCCATGCATCCAATGCCCCGCATCCAGTGCCGCTGATCCGATGATCCAGACCCGATGAAGTCGCTTCGATCAGCGTTGCAGCGCGGCTGCGCCCTGCTCGGCTCGGGGCTGCTGCTGCTCCTGGCTGGCTGTGCCCCCCGCTCCCCCGCCCAGCAGGAGCTGCAGCTCTGGACCCTGGACCTGGCGCCGAAGTTCAACGCCGAGCTCGGCCGGGTGATGGCCGCCTGGGAGGCTGATCATCCCGGTGTGGCCGTGCGCTGGACCGACCTGCCCTGGGGATCGGTGGAGCGCAAGCTGCTGGCGGCGGTCTTTGCCCGCACGGCCCCGGATGTGGTCAACCTCAACCCCCTGTTCGCCGCCAATCTGGCCAGCAAAGGCGGCCTGCTGGAGCTTGATCCGCTGCTGCCGCCCGGGGCCGGTGACACCTACCTGCCGCGGATCTGGCAGGCCAGCCAGAGCGAGGGTCGCCAGTTCGCCATCCCCTGGTATCTCACCGCCCGCATCACCCTTGCCAACCGGGAGCTGCTGGGCCGGGCCGGCTACACCCAGCCGCCCCGCCGCTGGGAGGAGGTGCCCGCTTTCGCCGAGGCGGTCAAGCGTCGCACCGGGCGCTATGCCCTGTTTGTCACGGTGGTACCGGACGATTCCGCTGAACTGCTGGAGTCGATGGTGCAGATGGGGGTGACCCTGCAGGACGGGCGCCGCCGCGCCGCCTTCAACAGCCCGGCCGGCCGGCGTGCCTTCGCCTTCTGGAGCGATCTCTACCGCCGTGGTCTGCTGCCGCGGGAGGTGGTCAGCCAGGGCTACCGCCGTGCCATCGAGCTCTACCAGAGCGGCGAGTTGGCCACCCTGGCCAGCGGAGCCGAGTTCCTGCGCAGCATTCAGACCAATGCCCCCGGGATTGCCGAGGTCACCGAACCCCATCCGCCCCTGACCGGGCCGGACGGGACCACCAATGTGGCGGTGATGAACCTGGCGGTTCCCCGCCAGAGCGCTCTGCCCAGGCAGGCGGTGAGCTTTGCCCTCTTCCTGACCAACGCCGAGAACCAGGCGCGCTTTGCCGAGCAGGCGCGGGTGCTGCCCTCCGCCAATGTCGCCCTGGGGCAGATCGAGCGCCGGCTGCGGGAGCAGACCCAGGCCGATCCCCGTCAGGAGCTGGTGCGTCGGGCCCGGTTGCAGTCGGTGGAGTCGCTCCGGCGGGCTGAGGTGCTGGTGCCCGCCAGTCCTGGGGTGAAGCGGCTCCAGGCCATCCTCTATCGCAACCTGCAGCGGGCCATGCTGGGCCAGACCAGCAGCGCTGCGGCCCTGGCGGCGGCGGAGCTGGAGTGGAACCGCTACGCGGCGGCCCGGTGGCCGTGATGGCGGGGCTGTGCTCTCGGGCTGTGGGCCCTGAGCTGTAGGGTTTCATTTCGTAAAAATGTTGCTTGCCATGTCCTTGGAAGAGCAGCCCCGGCCAGGTCAGGGTGATGCTTCCGAGGAACCGGTGGCCCGCACGTTGGCCACGGTTCTTGTCGTCGATGACGAGGCGACGGTGCGGCGAGTGCTGCAGATGCGCCTGGAGCTGGCTGGCTATCGGGTCCTCTGCGCCGAGGATGGGGAGCAGGCCCTGAGCGTCTTCCACCTAGAGCAGCCCGATCTGGTCGTTCTTGATGTGATGCTGCCGAAGCTGGATGGGTTTGCGGTCTGCAGGCGGCTGCGGGCCGAATCCTGCGTGCCGATCATCTTTCTCTCCGCCCTTGATGCCATTGCCGAGCGGGTTTCAGGCCTCGATCTCGGCGCCGACGACTACCTGCCCAAGCCCTTCAGCCCCAAGGAGCTCGAAGCGCGGATCTCGACGATCCTGCGCCGGGTCGGTCGGGGATCCGCCACGCTCGAGCCCCGCGATGTTCCGGTCGGCCAGGGCATCCTGCGGGTCGGCGACCTGATGGTGGACACCAACCGCCGCCAGGTGACCCGGGCCGGCGAGCGGATCGGCCTCACCTACACCGAATTCAGCCTGCTGGAGCTTCTGTTCCGGGAGCCGGGGCGAGTGGTCCCCCGGGCTGAGATTCTCGAGCAGCTCTGGGGGTATCCGCCGCGCCGCGCCGCTGATCTCCGCGTCGTTGACGTTTATGTGGCCCGGCTGCGGGGCAAGTTGGAGCCCGATCCCCGCAATCCCGAGCTGATCCTCACGGTGCGCGGAACTGGCTACTCCTCCCAGCGCATCGGTGAGCCGCTCGCCAGCGCCGCGCTCTGATCGCAGCGTGCGGGTCAGCCCTTGCCGTCCCGTCCTGCAGGATAGATCGCTGAACCGACTGCATTCATCCCTTGTCCGAGCCGCGCCACAACCGTCTGGAGCAGGCCCGTCTCGAAAAGGGTGAGGCTCTGGCCGCGATCGGTCAGGGTCCCTATGGGCTGCGTTTCGATGCCACCCACCGCACCTCCGAACTCCAGGAGGCTCACGCCGACCTCGCCAAGGGCGAAGAGCGGGACCTGGGTGTGGCCGTGGCCGGTCGGGTGATGACCCGGCGGGTGATGGGCAAGCTCGCCTTCTTCACCCTGGTGGATGAGAGCGGTCCGATCCAGCTGTTCATCGAAAAGGCCGCCCTGGCCAGTGCTCTGCCCGAGCAGCCCGAATCCTTCGCCCAGCTCACCACCCTGGTGGATGCCGGCGATCTGATCGGTGTGCATGGCACGCTGCGCCGCACCGACAAAGGGGAGTTGTCGGTGAAGGTGATGCAATGGGAGATGCTCTGCAAGGCTCTGCAGCCCCTGCCGGACAAGTGGCATGGCCTGGCCGACGTGGAGAAGCGCTACCGCCAGCGCCACCTTGATCTGATTGTTTCGCCCCAGACCCGCGACACGTTCCGCCGCCGCGCCAGCCTGGTGAGCGGCATCCGCCGCTGGCTCGATGACCGGCAGTTTCTGGAGATCGAAACGCCGGTGCTGAACGTGGAGGCCGGTGGCGCGGATGCCCGCCCCTTCAGCACCCACCACAACGCCCTCGACCTGCCCCTGTTCCTCCGCATCGCCACTGAGCTGCACCTCAAGCGGCTGGTTGTGGGGGGCTTCGAGCGGGTCTATGAACTGGGTCGCATCTTCCGCAACGAGGGCATCAGCACCCGCCACAACCCCGAGTTCACCTCGGTGGAGGTGTACCAGGCCTATGCCGATTACACCGACATGATGGTGCTCACCGAGCAGATGATCGCTGCGGTCACCGAGCAGGTGTGCGGCAGCACCGTGGTCACGTATCAGGGCACGGCGATCGACCTGACACCCCCCTGGCGGCGCGCCACCATGCACGAGCTGGTGGAGCAGGCGACGGGCCTGGATTTCAATGCCTTCAACAGCCGAGAGCAGGCCGCGGCGGCCATGGCGGCCGCTGGCCTGGAGGTGCCGGCTGCCGCTAATGGGGTGGGCCGCCTGCTGAATGAAGCCTTCGAGCAGCGTGTCGAAGCGAGCCTGATCCAGCCCACCTTCGTGCTGGATTATCCGGTGGAGATCTCCCCGCTGGCCCGCGCCCACCGCAGCAAGCCCGGCCTGGTGGAGCGCTTTGAACTGTTCATCGTGGGGCGCGAAACCGCCAATGCCTTCAGCGAGCTGATCGATCCGCTCGACCAGCGCCGCCGGCTGGAAACCCAGCAGGCCCGGCGCCAGGCCGGCGATCTCGAGGCCCAGGGGGTGGACGAGGATTTCCTCCAGGCCCTTGAGGTGGGCATGCCCCCCACCGGCGGCCTGGGCATCGGCATCGACCGCCTGGCCATGCTGCTCACCGACAGCGCCAGCATCCGTGATGTGATCGCCTTCCCCCTGCTGCGCCCCGAAGCAGGCCCGCCGGGAGCCGGTGACGGCCGCAGTGGATAATTAACTGAACGTTGGCACAATCCTCAGCCCATGAGTGGTGAGCGCGTCGGATTCCGCTTCAAGCACGCGGATGCGGTGGTGAAGCGCAATCCCCAGGGCCGATCCCGCCGGGGTTGGGTGATGGAGCCGGTCGAGCAGACCACCAGCCGCGGCACCAAGATGCCTGCCTATCGCATCCGCTGGCGCGACAGTGAGCGCCCGGAGATCGTTCTGCAGCACATGCTGATCGCCGACCCCGATCCCACGCCGCCGCCGGAAGGGGTCAGCCTGATGCCACCCCTGCCGAAGAAGTAGGCCAAGCCGATCAGCTCCAGCCCTTCAGCCTGTAGACCAGCAGGCCGAGATGCTCCTTGATCACCAGGGTGCTCAGCTGCAGGGACCCGGCATCAGGGAGCAGGGAGCCCAGCAGCGAGCCGGGGGTGGCGGCGCCGAGCTGGGTACGGGCGGGGAGGAGATAGTCGCAAGCTACGGGGATCACCTCCAAGGCGGTGCGGCGCTGGAACGTGGCCAGGGAGCGGGGCATGTGGATGGCGCTGGTTACCAGGATCACCGAGCGCCAGCCCCGTTGCCTGGCGAGGCCATCGACCGCCTCGGCTTCCTCCGCCGTGGTCCTGGCCTGGTCACGCATCAGGATCAGATCGGCGGGTACGCCGAGCTCGATGGCCAGGTTGCGGGCCGCCTCGGCTTCCGGTGGTGCCGGGTCGTCCTGGCGGAAGGTCACCTTGCCACCGGTGACCAGCAGAAGCGGCGCCCGCTCCTGCCGCATCAGCCGCACCCCGGTAAGCAAGCGGTCACCGGCCTCGCTCACCTCCACGCTGGTGCGGGGCGGCAAGGGGGACTGCAGTCCGCCGCCCAGCACGACGACGGCATCGGCGCGGGGCAGCACCGCCGGGGTGAGCGCCGCGCTGCGCTCCTCCAAGCCCCAGACCAGCTGCCGTGCCGTCAGTGGCATGGCGCTGATCCAGAGCAGGGCGATGCCGCCGCCGCCCAGCCAGCCCGACCAGCGGCGGCCACGCCCCAACTGGGCCGTGAGCAGCAGCACCAGGCTCAGTCCGAGCGGATAGACCAACAGCGGCAGCAGTTTCGAGAGCAGGAAACCCATCGGACGCCTGCGCTCAGGGCCCCTGGCTGCTGCGGTTGCGGCGCAGCTCCTCGAGATCCTGCTGTTTCTCGAAGTCGGCCCAGGCCTGCTCCAGATCGGGGCGCTCGGGGCCAGGGGGGCTGGCTGAACCGGACGGACTGGCTGGGGTCGTCGGATCGCTGGGCTGCTGCAGCTGGGCCAACTCAGCTTCCACCTGGCCCAGGGAGGTGCCCAGGTCATGGAGGGCCTGCCAGCGGTCGCGGCCCAGCCCCATCAGCTGACGCAGGTGGGCTTCGGCCTGGTCGGCCAGGGCATTAGCCCCGGCGGTCCGGGCGCGCCCCACCCGTTGTTGCCACTGGGTGATCTCCGCTGCCAGCTCCAGCAGCGACTGGCGGCTGGAGTCTGCCTGCATCTGGATCTGCAACCGCTGTCGCTGGAGGCGCCGCTGCCGCTCCTGCCGTTCCTCCGCATCGAGGAGGTGCTGCTGATCGGGATGGCTGTTCAGGAAGGCTTCCAGCTGGCGATCCAGCTGGGCTTCGAGTTGCTCGAACCAACTGCCGCTCATCGGAACCTGTTCATTCCGGTGCCCGGGTGATCAGCGGGGCTTCGATCTCCTCCTGAAGGGGAGTGATCGCCGCCTCGCGGGAGCGGAGCAGCAGCTGGGTGAGCCGTGCGATTGCCCCTTCGCCGAGATCCTGGCGGCTGATCGAGTCGAAGGCCTGGAGGTAAAGCTCCTCCAGCTGGTTGATCAGCCCTTCGCGTTGCTCGCGCATGGCCCGCCGTTGGTCATCCCTGCTCATGGTTGGGGCTCCAGGAGGTGGAGGCTGAAGTGGTCGTTGGGGTCGCTCCAGCGCCGGACAGCCCGCCAGCCGGCTTCGGCCGCCAGGGCGGTGAAGGCCTCCGGGGCGTATTTATAGCTGTATTCGGTGATCAAGGCTTCGCCAGCGGCGAATCTCCAGTCTTGCCCGGCGACTGCCACCTGCTGCTGCGCCTGGCTGACCAGGGCCATCTCGATCCTGTCCTCCATCGGCTGCCAGCGGGCGCGGTAGGTGAAGGCCCCGGGCTCGAAGCTGGCCTTCAGGTCGCGGTTGAGCCGCGTCAGCAGGTTGGTGGCGAAGGCGGCGGAGTAGCCGGCCCGGTCGTTGTAGGCGGCCTCCAGGCTGGCCACCTGCCGGGGTTGATCGATGCCGATCAGCAGACAACCGTCCGGGCCAAGCAGCCTTGCGAACTGGCGCAACAACCCCCGAGCCTGCTGAGGCTCGAAGTTGCCCAAGGAACTGCCGGGATAGAAACCGAGCCGCCGCCGGCCCACCAGCAGGGGATGGTCCGGAAGGGCCTGCAACTGGCTGTAGTCACAGCAGATCCCGAGCACGTCGAGCCTCGGATGGCGCCTCTGCAGGGCCGCGCAGGCCTCGGCCAGATGGCTGGCGCTGATGTCGAGCGCCACGTAGGCCGATGCTGACAGGGCCTCCAGCAGCGGCGACACCTTGCGGGCACTGCCGGCGCCGAACTCGATCGGAACACCAGGGCCCATGGCCATCGCCATCGCCTTTGCCTGCTGGCGAAGCAGCTCCGTTTCGGTGGCGGTGAGGCGGTACTCGGGCTGCCGGCAGATCGCCTCGAACAGCCGCGAGCCTTCGGCGTCGTAGAGGAACCAGGCGGGCAGCTGCTTCGGGACACGGCTGAGGCCTTCCACCACCAGCCGCTCCATGTCAGCCGCCACGGGGTGCAGATCGATCAGGGCCGCGTCTTTGCTCAGGAAGCCGGTGCTGTTCATCCGCTGTCCCTGGCCAGCCGCAGGCCTGCCGCCATCCAGCGGCTGGAGGGGGGGAAGAAGTTGCGGTAGGTGCTGCGCCCGTGCCCGGCCGGGGTCAGGAAACTGCTGCCGCGCAGAACCATCTGGGAACTCATGAACTTGCCGTTGTACTCGCCCACGGCACCGGCGGCGGGCCTGAAGCCCGGGTAAGGGCGGTAGGGGCTGGCAGTCCATTGCCACAGCACTCCTTCGGCCTGTTCGAGGGCGACTCCCTGCTGGAACGCCGCCTCCCATTCGGCTTCGCTCGGCAGCCGGGCGCCGGCCCAGCGGGCATAGGCGTCGGCTTCGAACCAGCTGAGATGCCGCACCGGCGCCTCGGGATGCAGGGGCCGGCGGCCGGCCAGGCTGAACTCCCAGGCCCAGGCCTCGGCGGGACCGCTGCCGCGCCAGTAGCGGGGGGCCTGCCAGCGGTGCCGCTCGACCGCCTCCCAGCCCTCGCTCAGCCACAACTCGGGCCGTTGGTAGCCGCCATCGGCGATGAAGCTGGCGTATTCGCCGTTGCGCACCAGGCGGCTGGCGATCGCGTGGGGTTCGAGCCAGACCCGGTGCCGGGGTGCCTCGTTGTCGAAGTGGAAGCCCGCACCCTGGTGACCGACCTCCACAAGGCCGGCGACGCCCTGGAGCCAGCGCAGCGGGCCGGCCAGCCGGCTGGTCCCGTAGGCGGATTCGGGGCCTGAGGCCCCAGGGAAGGCCACCGGCTCGAGTGGATTGCGGCTGAACCCGTCCAGCAGGTCCATCAGCAGCAGCTCCTGGTGCTGCTGCTCGTGCTGCAGCCCCAGTTCGAGCAGGGCCAGCAGAGGGGCCGACTCGGCTGCGCTGCGCCGGCTGAGCTGACCGAGCAGGGCTGTGAGTCCCGTATCCACCCGGTGCCGCCAGGCGATCACCTCGCCGATCGTGGGGCGGCTGAGCAGGCCCCGCTCCGGGCGGGGATGGCGCTCACCGATCGCGTCGTAGTAGGAGTTGAACAGGTAGCCCCAGCGGCTGTCGGCGGGACCATGGCCAGGCAGATGGGGCGTGAGCAGAAAGGTTTCGAAAAACCAGCATGTGTGGCCGAGATGCCACTTCGGTGGGCTGGCCTCGGCCATGCCCTGGAGGCCAAGGTCCTCAGGCTCCAGGCCCGCCACCAGCTCCTCGCTGCGCCGCCGGGTGGCTGCGAGACGCTCGAGCAGGGCCTCGGACGGGGCGGAGGCTGCCATAGCCAGATGGTTGCTGCCTTTGATCGTAGGGGTGGCTGGCTGGTAGTCCTGGCACCCCTACGATCAGCCCCAGTCCGTTCACTTGATTCAGGGCCGGCCAGATGGGCAGCAGCCAGCCAGTGGGGAGCGCCGGAATGATCAGCCCGGCGGGGAAACGCCACAGCACGATCAGTCGGGGCTTCGTGGGGGCGGTCGGAAACACCCCGCTGATCCGGCTCGATCGGCCCAGCGAGCGCACCGGCTGCGACATCCTCGCCAAGGCCGAGTTCATGAATCCCGGGGGGTCGGTCAAGGATCGGGCTGCCCTCGGCATCCTGCTGGAGGCCGAGGCCGATGGCCAGCTGCAGCCGGGCGGCACCGTGGTGGAGGGAACAGCCGGCAACACCGGCATCGGCCTCACCCACCTCTGCAATGCCCGCGGCTACCGCAGCCTGATCGTCATCCCGGACACCCAGTCGGCCGAGAAGATCGAGCTGTTGCGCAGCCTGGGGGCCGATGTGCGCACCGTGCCGGCGGTGCCCTACCGGGACCCCAACAACTACGTGAAGCTCTCGGGCCGGATCGCCGCTGAAACCCCCGGTGCCATCTGGGCGAATCAGTTCGACAACCTGGCCAACCGCCGCGCCCACTACGCCAGCACCGGCCCGGAGATCTGGGAGCAGACGGGCGGACGCATCGATGCCTGGGTGTCGGCCACGGGCACCGGGGGCACCTATGCCGGGGTGGCCCTGTTTCTCAAGGAGCGCTCGGAGACGGTGCGCTGCGTGCTGGCCGATCCCCACGGCAGTGCTCTGCACAGCTGGGCCACCACCGGCGAACTGATGGCCGAAGGCAGCTCGATCACCGAGGGGATCGGCAACAGCCGCGTCACTGCCAACCTGGAGGGGGCGCCGGTCGATGACGCCGTTCGCATCGACGACCAGACCGCCCTGGACACGATCTACGACCTGCTCTGGCATGAGGGCCTGTTCCTGGGAGGCTCGGTGGGCATCAACGTGGCGGCGGCAGTTGAAACCGCCCGGCGGCTTGGCCCCGGCCACACGATCGTCACCGTTCTCTGTGACAGCGGCGACCGCTACCGCTCCCGCCTCTACGACGGTGATTGGCTGGCCGCCAAGGGGCTGGTTCAACCCCGGCGCGGGGTCTGATGGATCACTTGCCTGCCGCAGCACCCGGTGTGCTGATCGCCGATCGCTATCGCCTTGAGCAGGAGCTGAGCCAGGGAAGCCAGGGCACGCTCTGGCGGGCCAGTGACCAGTTGGCGGCAGATGCGCCGATGGTCCTGCGTCAACTGGGGCCGGACCAGGACCAACCCGGCCTGCAGGCCCTCTGGACCCGGCTGCAGGGAGTGCTCCACCCCCAGCTGCCACGCTTCGGTGAGGTGATCAGCCGCGAAGGCGATCTCTGGCTGGTGCGGGAGTGGCAGGGGGGACGCAGCTTCCAGGACCTGATCGATTCCCGCCGGGAGCGCCAGCTGGTCTTCGGAGCCGGTGAGGTGCTGCTGCTGCTGCGCCAGTTGTTGCCCGCCCTGGCCGTGCTGCATGGCCAGGAGTTGGTGCATGGTGATCTGAGCCCAGCCAACCTGCTGCGCCGTGACCGGGACGGTTTGCCGGTGCTGCTGGATTTCGGCCTGACCCGCAGCCAGGCTGCCGCCCCGGCCGGGGCGACTCCCGGCTACGGCCCGCCGGAGCTGGGCCGCGGCGAGGCCGCCCAGCCCTGGATGGACCTCTACAGCCTCGGCGTGGTGGCCCTGGTGATGCTCAGCGGCGAGGAGCCCGCCCAGCTGCTGGATCCGGCCAGCCTCGCCTGGCGGTGGCCGGCCGGCCTCGCCCTTGATCCGCCCTACCGCGACGCCCTCGAACGCCTGATCAGTGCCGATCCTTCCCGGCGGTTCGCCTCGGCAGGCCAGGCCCTCGCCGTCTTTCAGCAGCTGGCGATGCCGGAGAGCACCGGTCCCGTGCCCCGCGCCGACCGCACCGTGGTGCTGGTGCCTGCGCTGGACCAGGAGACCTCTCCCCAGGTACTGGAACCGCCTTCTCCAGAGCCGGTCCTGCCGTCACCAGAGCCAGCACCCTTGCCTCCGCCCCAGCCGATCGAGCCCCCCCGGCCCTCGCCGCGCAGCCGCCAGCAGGACAAGGAGGAGGCCGTGGAGGGGCGGCTCTGGCCCGTGGTGGTGGCCTTGGTGCTCTCAGCCGTGGTGGGGATCAGCCTGGGCTGGTGGCTGCTTGGCCGTGGCCGCACCCCAGCGAGCGCCGAATCGGAAACGCAGCTGCAGCTCCCTGTCAGCCTGCCGCCGGAGGAGGTCGACCAACGCCAGCAATTGCTCAACCGGCTGCGGGCGCTTCAGGTGAACCGGGGCTGGTTCCTGAAACTGGTGGATGCCAGCCTGCTCGCCCAGTTCCCCGAGCGGCGTGGCCGTCTGCCGGCCGACTCGCTCGAGGACGCCCCCTTCCGCAAGGTCTGGAATGAATTGGCCGAGGAGTGGCTGGTGCGGGTGGAGTCGCTGCCGTTGCAGATGCGCAGCAAGCTCGGGGCGTTCAACGCGACCGATTGGGAGGCCCAGCAACGGCGCCTGGCGGCCCAGGGACTGAGCCCGGCCGTGCTGCGCCAGCTGGTATCAGGCAATGCCCAGGCCCTGTTGCCGGGCCGCCCGGGCCAGGATATTCCGCCCGAACCCCTGCGGCAGCTCTGGTATGCCGCCGCCGAGCAGAGTCTGCAGAACCTGCGGATCGAAGCGATCGAGGCGGCGCCGGGCCTGGCCCGGGTTGTTTCGGCCCAGATCGAGGCCGGTGGTGCCCGCCTCTTCCCGATCCGGGTGCCGCCGGGCTATCGATTGGCGTTGGGGGTGAATGGTTCGCCGCTGATGCAGATGAGCATCTACGACTCCGGCGGTGCGCTGCTGGAGCCGAAAGGTCCGCTGCGGGTGGTGACCCTCGGCAGGTTGGAAAGCTCCCAGGTGCAGCTCCTGGTCAGCAACGACGGGGTGGCTCCGGCGATGATCACCCTGTCGCTGCGGGCGGATGCGCCGCCGCCCGAGCCACCGGCCGAGCCTGTGGAGCTTGGGCCGGGAACCCTGGCTGAGCCGCAGGAGTCCCCACCGTCCAGCACTCCTGCACCGCGGCAGGAACAGCCGCAACCCCAGACGCCCGTGCCGCCAACGGAGCCGCCAGCTCCCCCGGGTACGCCGCCGCCCCCGGCGGCACCACGGGAGTGAAGGGAGGCCACTGGCTCAGCCGGCTGCGGGCTCAGCGGCGCTCGGCGGCTTGCTGGCGGGTTTCCGCCTTCCACAGCCGCCAGCGCACGTCAAAATCCTTCGGGGTGTACACCACGATCGGCAGGCTGGCGTTGTAAGGCAGCACAAAGGGTTTGCTGCCGGCCTTGATGAAGCTGGTGCGGAGGGGTTCGCCCGGGGGGCAGGCCATGCGGGTGGAGATCATCGGCCCCGGCTCCACCAGGCGGAACACCGTGTACCCCCACCCCTTGACGGATTCGCTCTTGAGCTGGCCACCGAGGCGATGACGGTTGCAGTCGACCTTGACCTCCTTCCCCACGATCAGCTCCACCCGCCAATCAGCGGGATTGCCAGAAACGGTTGGGTCCGCCGATGGCGGCAATACGCCGGGTAACTGGATCACCCAGCGCTGTTCCCCGCTGGCGGCGGCAGGGTAGGGCTTGAGATCAAGGCGGGGGATGGCCCCGACGGCGGGCGCCGCACCGAGCCAGACCCCCAACAGCAGCCAACGCCAGGCCATCAGCCCCTCCGAAAGGTCGCTCCGATCATCACCTGGCAGGCACCAGAATGGTCCAAGGCGTTGTCTGGCCACCGTGATCGCCATCGTTTTGCTCTCCGGCGGCCTGGATTCGGCCACCGCCGCCGCCCTGGCGATCGAGGCGGGTTACGCGGTGATCGGGCTTTCGTTTGACTACGGCCAGCGCCACCGCCGCGAACTGGAGGCCGCCGCCACCGTGGCCAAGGCCCTGGGCCTGGCGGAGCACCACACCATCGCGGTGAACCTGGCGGCCTGGGGCGGTTCCTCGCTCACCGATGCGGCCCAGAGCCTGCCCGTCTTCGGCGTGGTGGAGGGGGTGATCCCTTCCACCTATGTTCCTGGCCGCAACACCGTGTTCATCGCCCTGGGGCTGAGCCTGGCCGAAGCCCGCGGTGCCGAGCGGCTGGTGCTGGGGGTGAACGCCATCGATTACTCCGGCTACCCCGACTGCCGCCCCGACTACCTCGCCGCCTACCAGAAGCTGGCTGATCTGGCCAGCAGGAGCGGTCGCGAGGGCCATGGCGCCCGGCTCTGGGCGCCGCTGGTGGAGTGGAGCAAAACCCGGATCGTGCAGGAGGCCCTGCGGTTGGAGGTGCCGATCGCAGCCACTTGGAGCTGCTATGCCGGCGGCGAGCAGCCCTGCGGCCGCTGCGACAGCTGCCGCATCCGTGACGCCGCCCTCCTGGAGGCCGGCCGCCCCGATCTGGTCAGTGGCGCCCCATGAGCCTGGGCGGCGCACACCCCCTGGTTCAGGCGCTGCCCTGGCGGGACCCCTGCCTTCTGGTGGAGGGGCTTGCTGAGCGGTTGGGCCGCCAGGGTCTGGTCTGGCTGGATGGGGATGGCACAGCCCTGGGGCGCTGGGGGAGCCTGGGCCTGGCGCCGCTGGAGTTGCGGGTCTGCCACGGCCTGCCCGGAGAAGCGGGGTCAACGGATCCCTTTGCGGTTTTGGAGGGGATGCGGCGGGATGGAGGGTCCTGGGCGGGTTGGCTGGCCTACGGAGCCGGGGCCTGGGTGGAGCCTGGGTCCCATTGGCGTTCGTCGTCGATGCCGACGCTCTGGGCCGCCCGCCACGACCCCGTGCTTCGCTTTGATTATCAGAATCGACACGTCTGGCTTGAAGGCAGCGACCAGGCGCGCCTCAGCGGAATGGCTGCCGTGATCGAAGCCTTGCCGCCCCAGGCGCCGCCGTTGCCAGTGTCCGCCGTCTTTGATGGCCTGCCGATCCCGATCGCGTCCTGGCACTGGCACACCACCGCCGAGGCCTTCGCCGCCCAGGTGGAGCAGCTGCTGGAGCGCATTGCCGCCGGAGATCTGTTCCAGGCCAACCTCACCGCCTGCTGCGAGGTGCTGCTGCCCGAGCGGCCCGATCCGCTGGCGCTGTACCAACGCCTGCGCCAGCACTGCCCCGCCCCCTTCGGCGGCCTGGTGGTCGCCGCTGACGCCGCCGTGCTCAGCGCCTCACCGGAGCGCTTCCTGCGGGTGAGCGCCAGCGGCCACGTGCAAACCCGGCCGATCAAGGGCACCCGCCCCCGCCACACCGATGCGGCCGCCGATGCCGCCGCCGCCGCCGAGCTGATCACAAGCCCCAAGGACCGGGCTGAGAACGTGATGATCGTCGATCTGCTCCGCAACGACCTTGGGCGGGTCTGCGTGCCCGGATCGATCCAGGTGCCCCAGTTGGTGGGGCTGGAGAGCTACCGCCAGGTGCACCACCTCACCTCCGTGGTGGAGGGCCAGTTGCGGGAGGATCGCACCGTGGTGGATCTGCTGCGGGCCTGCTGGCCGGGGGGCTCGATCAGCGGTGCGCCGAAGATCCGGGCCTGCCACCGCCTGGGCGAACTCGAGCCCCTGGCGCGTGGACCCTACTGCGGCTCCCTGTTCCGGCTGGGGGCCGATGGCAGCTTCGACAGCAACATCCTGATCCGGTCCGTGATGCAGCAGGGCAGGCGGCTGCGCGCCCATGCCGGCTGCGGAATTGTCGCCGACTCCGATCCGGCCGGTGAAGCCGAGGAGCTGGGCTGGAAGCTCCGGCCCCTGCTGGAGGCCCTGGCATGAACGCGATCGCCTGGATCGCCAGCCTCGCCGCTGCTGAAGCGGGGCAGTGGGGCTCGCCCGAGCAGCTGGGCCTGCCCCTGGCCGACCGGGGCCTGCTGCTTGCCGATGGCCTCTTTGAAACCGTGCTGGTGGAAGCCGGCCGGCCGCGGCTGCTCACGGAGCACCTGGAGCGCTGGAGCGCCAGCGCGGCGCTGCTGGGCATGGAGCCGCCGCCAGATCAGGCCAGCCTTGAGCCCTTGCTGGCCGAAGCCCTGCGGCGCAGCGCCATCCGTACCGGCGCCCTGCGGCTCAACTGGAGCCGGGGCAGCGCTGAAGGCCGCGGCCTCGATCTTCCCGGACCGGCCGATCCTCCGCCACGGCACCGTTTCTGGCTGCAGCTCCGTGCCGGTGTGCCCTGCTTCACTGCGGTGAGGCTGGTCGTGAGCGCCAGCGAACGCCGTAATGCCGCCAGCCTGCTGAGCCGCTGCAAGAGCTTCGCCTATGGAGCCATGGTGCAGGCGCGCCGGGAGGCCCGCGCCGCCGGTGCTGACGATGCCCTGCTGCTCAGCACCGCCGGCGGACTCTGCTGCGGCACCAGCGCCAACCTGTTCGTGCTGCGGGCTGGGACCTGGCTGACGCCGCCGCTGGCCACGGGCTGTCTGCCGGGGGTGATGCGTGGCCGGGCCCTGGCGCTCGGCCTGGCCGCTGAGGCTCCGCTTGAGCCTGGCGATCTGGGCGCCGCATTGCTGCTCAACAGCCTCGGCTGCCGGCCGGCTCTCAGCTTGGACGGTCGGCGTCTGCCGCTGGGGCCGGATCCGGAACGGTTCTGGCGTTCGCTGTTTGGAAGCGGCTGAGCTGCACCTCGTTCCAGGTGGCGGGGGCCAGCCAGCTGCCGATCACCGCGGCAATGGCGGCCAGCAGCAGCAGCACCGGCAGCAGGGAGGCATCTCCGCTGATCCGCACCACGAACAGGCTGCAGAACAGCGGGGTGCGGCAGGCGCCACTGAACAGGGCCACGGCGCCGCTCAACACCAGCGTCGAACGATCCACACCGCCCAGCCCTTCGAGCCAGGGTGAGGCCAGCAGAGCCCCCAGCGACATGGTGTCGTGGATCAGGCCGCCGGGGGCGCCCATGCTGAGGCTGAGCAGGGCGGCGAGGCCCCGGGGCAGCAGCACCCAGAGCGGCACCGGAGCGGCGGAGCCCTGCACCTGATGCACCATCAGCAGCTGGCCGTCATTGAGGCTCCAGCCGCCGCTCAGCGCGGCCAGGGCAGTGATCGCCAGCCCCAGCGCCAGGGCCACCGGCAGTCGCCGCTGCCTCAGGCCGATCCCCACCCAGTGGGATCCCCAGGCCAGCAGGCGCACGAACAGTCCCCCCAGCAGGCCACCGACCAGGCACAGGGCGGTGAGGCCAGGCCAGAGCGCCGCCGGGGGAACGCCAGCGCGGATCGGCAGCAGATCCAGCGCCGGGGCGCCGAGGCCCGAGGCGAACAGGGTCCCCACGCTGCCCAGAATCAGGCAACTGCTCACCAGTGGAAACGAGAGCTGGCCGCTGAGCTCCTCCACGGCGTAGGCCACCCCCAGCAGGGCCGACTGGAAGGCCACCCCCAGCCCCGCCCCACCGCCCGCCGCCGCCAGCAGGGGAGCGGGCAGGGCCTGCAGTGGCATGAGCTTGCGGCGGGCGGCCAGCACCAGGCTGGCCCCCAGGGCCGCCGAGGGGGATTCGATTCCCACGGTCAGGCCGCCCAGATGGGTGAGTGCCAGCAACGGCAGGCGGATCAACTGGGTGCCCAGGCTGAGCCGGCCAAGACTGGCGGCGGTGCTGTCCTCGCTGCCGGCGTCTTGCAGGGCCAGCACGGGAGTCACCCCACCACCCACGCCGCGTTGCAGGGGGCCGCTCCCCAGCCAGAGCAGTGCCCAGCTGCCCAGCAACGGGGCGAGCAGCAGCAGCGGCTGCAGGGGCTGCTCCCTGCCCAGGGGCCAGAGGGCCTGCAACCGGAAGCCCAGTTCAGAAAGCCACTGATAGGGCTGGGAGATCAGCCCAAGCAACGGCCCAAGCAGCAGCAGGCTGAGAAGGAGAAGCCTGCCCATGGCTGAGGGGGATCAGACGCTCAGGAAACGGTGAATCATGTCTTTGCTGAGATCTTTGGTGGGGCCACTGGCCACGATCCCACCTTTCTGCATGGCGTAGTACCAGTCGGATTGGCGCACGAAATGGAGGTGATGTTCCACCAGGAGAACACTGATGCCGGTGGTGGCGATGATCCGCTTGACGGCCCGTTCGATGTCGAGCACCACGGAGGGCTGGATCCCTTCGGTGGGTTCATCGAGCAGCAGCACCTTCGGTTTACCGAGCAACGCCCTGGCGATCGCCAGTTGCTGCTGCTGGCCCCCGCTGAGGTCACCGCCGCGCCGTGCCAGAAACTTCTCCAGCACTGGAAACAACTCGAAAACCAGGGGGTCGATGTGCCGGTTGCGGGTGAGGCCGCCCGGCAGGGCCTCAAGGCCCAGCATCAGGTTCTCGCGCACGGTGAGCTGCGGGATGATCTCGCGTCCCTGGGGGACGTAGCCGATCCCGGCGCGGGCCCTCTGGTGGGGCGGCAGGGAGGAGAGGTTCTGATCACCGACCTCCACGGATCCGCTGCGCTGGCGCAGCAGGCCGATCACGGTTTTGAGCATGGTGGTTTTACCCACGCCGTTGAGGCCGATCAGGCAGACCATCTGGGCGGGTTTCACGCTCAGATCGACATCCCGAAGGATGTGGCTCTCGCCGTAATAGACGTTGAGACCACGAAGGGTGAGCTGGTTGGGCACGTCAGTGCTGGACTGGAGCTGGGCGCCGGGAGCTGTCGTGGTTGTCATGCGATGTCCTCCACACTGTCGACGTCATCTGTTTCCACGCCGAGATACACCTCGATCACCCGCGGATCGCTCTGCACCTCATCCATGGGCCCTTCGCACAGCACATGACCTTCATGCAAAACCGTGACCTGGGAATCCAGTTCGCGGATGAAGTCCATGTCGTGCTCGATCACCAGGACGGTGTGATCGCCGGCCAATTGTTTGAGCAGATCGGCGGTCCGGCCGGTTTCCTCGTCGGTGAGACCGGCCACCGGCTCGTCGACCAGCAGGAGATCGGGATTCTGGGCCACCAGCATGGCGATCTCCAGCCATTGCTTCTGTCCGTGGGAAAGGCCACCGGCGGGCTGATTGGCAAAGGGCTCCAGGCCGACGACCCCGAGCAGGTGCTGCACCCGCTCGCGGGCCTGGGCGTCGAGCCCACCGAAGAGGAGCTGGAAAGGGGAAGGATCGCCGCTCACCGCCAACTCAAGGTTGCGGCGGGGGGTGAGGTTCTGGTAAACCCGCGGTGTCTGGAATTTACGGCCGATCCCCAGCCGGGCGATGCGATGTTCGGCGGTGCCGACCAGCGATCTGCCCCGAAAGAGCACATCTCCCTTGGTGGGTTTCACCTTGCCGGTGATCACATCGAGGAAGGTGGTCTTGCCGGCCCCGTTGGGGCCGATCACGGCCCGTAATTCTCCGGGGGCAAGGCTCAAGTTGAGATCATTCAGTGCCCAGAAGCCATCGAAGCTGACACTCACCGAGCGCAATTCGAGCAGGGGTTGGTCGGTGCTGAGGGCGGAGCGGCTGTTCATGGTTTGCCCTCACCCTGTTCGGCGTGCAGCGCTGGATCGAGGTCGAGGGAGGGATAGGTGGCCGAGCGGGGCGGCCAACCCACCATCGCCTGAAGCTTGGCCGGGCCGCCCAGCCGCCACCAGCCCACCAGCCCGTCGGGCAGGGCGGTGACGACCAGAAGGAAAAGCCCCCCCTGAATGAACAGCCAGGTTTCCGGCAGTTGCTCACTGACCAGACTTTTGGCGTAGTTGATCACCACCGCCCCGATCACGGCACCGATCAGAGTGCCCCGGCCTCCGACGGCAACCCAGATCACCATCTCGATTGAAAACGGCACCGCCATGAACTGGGGGGAAATGATGCCGGACTGCACCGTGTAGAGGGCTCCACTGACTCCAGCCAGGCCGCCGGCCACGGCAAAAACAAGCGTCTTGTAGGTGGTGGGGTTGTAACCGGTGAAGCGCATTCTCGGTTCATCGTCGCGGATGGCGATCAGGGCATCGCCAAACCGGCCGGTGGTGAGCCAACGGCAGAGGAGCCAGGCCCCGACCACCAGAACCAGGGTGATTACGAACAGATAGCGCTGGAAGAGATCGGAGCCCACCAGCTCGCCGAACAGCCGGGCCGTGTCTGTCTTGAGGCCGTTGGTGCCGTTGATCAGTTTCTGCTGGCCGTTGAAGAAATTGAAGAACACCAGGAGTGCTGCCTGGGTGAGGATCGAAAAATAGACACCCTTGATGCGGTTGCGGAACACCAGGAATCCCAACACCCCAGCCACCAAGGCAGGAATCACCCAGATTGCAAAAAAGGTGAAGACGGGAGAGGCAAAAGGTTGCCAGAAGCCTGGCAACTCTTTAACGCCGTACAGATCGAAGAACTCAGGCAGTTTGCCTGGCTCGAGGCTGTCGAGGCTCAGGAACATGCCAATGGCATAGCCGCCGAGGGCAAAGAAGATCCCCTGGCCAAGGCTCAACATGCCGGTGAATCCCCAGATCAGGTCGATTCCCAGCGCCACGATTCCAAGGGAAAGGAAGCGGCCCAGCAGGTTGAGGCGAAAGGGGGGAAGCACGATCGGCAGGATCAGGCCGGCGGCCACGATCAGCACCCAGGGAAGCCAGCGGCGCAGGGGAGACACGGTGGAGGCGCTCATCGATCAGGCCTCCACCATGCGGCCCTTGGGAGGGAAGAGGCCGGCCGGCTTGAATTGAAGGAACACCACGATCAGGATGAAGACCAGCACCTTTGCCATCGAGGTGGTGGCGAAAAAGGTGATCAGTTCATTCAGGACGGTGGGCATGGCCGGCCAGACCAGCAACAGGGAACCGGAGCCGATCACGTAGCTGAGGACGCCGATGCTCAGGGCTGCCACCACGGTGCCAAGCAGCTTCCCGACCCCGCCCAGAACCACCACCATGAAACAGTCGACGATGTAGTTGCCGCCCAGATTGGGGCCAACAGACCCCAGCAGGGTGACGGCCACGCCGGCCACCCCGGCCAGGCCGGATCCCACCAGAAAGGTGAGGGCGTCAACGGTCTGGGTGGGGATGCCGAGGCAATCGCTCATCGGCCGGTTCTGGGTGACGGAGCGAATCCGGATGCCCCAGACGCTCTTCTGGAGAAACCAGTTGACGGCCAGCAGGGCGACGACACTCAGACCAATGATGAACAGCCTGGCCGTCGGCATCGTCACCCCGCCGAAATCGATGGCACCACGCAGCCAGCCGGGGGCGCTCACTTCAAGGTTGCGGGCACTGAACCAGGGCTGATCAAGGGCGCGGTTGGTCCCCAGGGCTGAGGCTGCTGCCACCCCGAGCAACCCTGCCACCACCCAGCTTCCAACCCCGAGAATCGGAGTCCAGCGTTGCTGCCACAGGCCTTTGGGGCTGAACATCGGGAAGAGAATCCCGATGGCCACAGCCAGCACCAGGCCGATCATGAAGGCGCTGGATACAGAGCGAACGAATTGTTGGAGGATCAGGCTGACGCCCCAGGTGGCCAGCAGGGTTTCCAGTGGCCGGCCATACAAGCGGCGGATCACGGTTTTCTCCAGCAGCAGACCGGCCAGACCGCTGACCAGAAACGCCAGGGGGATCGCCACCAGGATGTAGATCGGGAAAAGGGCCTCGAGGGGCCCTGTCTTGAACAGGTTCTGCACCACATAGGTGGTGTAGGCACCGAGCATCATCAACTCGCCATGGGCCATGTTGATCACGCCCATCAGGCCAAACACCACCGCAAGGCCAAGGGCGGCGAGCACGAGAACCGAGCCGATCGCCAGGCCGTTGAACAGTGTTTCGTAGAGAAGATCCATGGCGTCCCGTCGGGGACCGGCTAGGGGACTGGTGTGGATGAAAGGAAGCCGCGCCTGAAACCCAGGCGCGGTAAGCCAGGCAAGGGTTCAACCCTTGCCTGGGCGCTTCAGAGCTGCGCTCCAATCACATCTTGAACTTGCCGGCGTCGGGACGGTCCTTGGTCCAATCGCAGGTGTAGCCCTTGGTTTCTGGCACGAACTGGTTCCAGGCCAGCGGCTTGACGATGCCCTGGTTCTCGATGATCTTGAACATGCCGTCTTTCTGGACCTCACCGATCATCACCAGTTCGGTGGTGTGGTGGTTGGGCTGCACTTCGATCGGGCCCTGGGGAGCATCGAAGGTCACGCCGATCAAGGCTTCCCGCACCTTGTTGTCGTCGACGCTGTTGGCTTTCTCGGCACCCTTGGCCCAGAGGTAGACCATGTTGTAGGCGGATTCGGCCGGGTCGTTGGTGACCCGCTCAGCTCCGTACTTGGCCTTGAAGTCGTCGGTGAACTTCTTGGAGGCAGGGGTATCAAGGCTCTGGAAGAAGTTCCAGGCGGCGTAGGTGCCCTCCAGATATTCAGGGCCGATGGCGGCCACTTCCTCCTCTGCGATTGAGAAGCTCATGATGGCGTAGCCATTGGCGGGGGTGATGCCAGCTGCCTTCATCTGCTTGAAGAAGGCAACGTTGCTGTCACCGTTGAGCGTGTTCACGATCACGCCGCCATTCGGCAGGGCCTGCTTGATCTTGGCGATGATCGGAGCCACCTCGGTGTTGCCGAGCGGGAGATAATCTTCACCAACCAGGTTGCCTCCTTCAGCCTTGAGCTGCTCCTTCATGATCGTGTTGGCTGTACGTGGATACACGTAGTCGGAGCCAACCAGGAAGAAGTCTTTGCCCTTGTTCTTCAGCAGCCACGACACCGCCGGTTCGGCTTGCTGATTCGGGGTGGCGCCGCTGTAGAAGATGTTCTTGGAGCATTCCTGCCCTTCGTACTGAATCGGGTAGAACAGGAAGTGATCCTTGGCTTCGAACACCGGCAGCATCGCCTTGCGGCTGGCGGAGGTCCAGCCGCCGAACACCACGGCCACCTGGTCCTGGTCAATCAGCTTCTTGGCCTTCTCAGCGAAGGTGGGCCAGTCGGAGGCGCCGTCTTCTTCGACCGGCACGATCTTCAGCTTCTTGCCATCAACCTTCACCCCACCGGCGGCGTTGATCTCCTCAATCGCCATCAGCTCGGCTTCGGCCACCGTGTTCTCGGAGATGGCCATGGTGCCGGAGCGGGAATGCAGGATCCCCACTTTCACTTCACCGTCGAATTCACCACCACCGCCATCGGCGGCCTTTTCGCCGCCCCCACAGGAGGCCAAGGTGAGGCTGGTGGCCAGGGCCAGGCTGCCACCGAGAACCCGCATGGAAACTTTTTGCAGCGTGGCCTGCCGCAGGCGAGTCGGCTGCATCGAGTTTGGCTTCATCTGGTCAATCTCCTGAGAGTGGTCCGCTCATCGGCGGTATCGGACCGTATCGACGGTTGCCACGAACACCTTGTAGCTAATCAGACACTTTGAGGATCTGCTCGCTTTTGGAGGCCTCCGTGCCGACCGGAGCCGGCCTGTTCAGGCAGTTGCTGCCACACAAACGCTTCCACCCGATCCAGGCCTTCGCCGCTGCGCAGGTTCGTGAAGCACCAGGGCCTTTCGCCCCGCATCAGCCCGGTGTCGTGTTCCATCACCTCCAGGCTGGCGCCCACCATCGCCGCCAGATCGATCTTGTTGATCACCAGCAGATCGGAGCGGGTGATGCCCGGGCCGCCCTTGCGGGGAATCTTGTCGCCGGCCGCCACATCGATCACATAGATGCAGAGGTCCACAAGCTCTGGGCTGAAACTGGCGGCCAGGTTGTCGCCGCCGCTCTCCACCATCACCAGATCCAGGTTGGGAAACCGTTGCTCCAGGTCTTCCACGGCGGCCCGGTTGATCGAGCAGTCTTCGCGGATAGCGGTGTGGGGGCAGCCGCCCGTTTCCACGCCGCGGATCCGCTCCGGTTCCAGGGCGCCGACACGGGTGAGGAACTGGGCATCCTCCTGGGTGTAGATGTCGTTGGTGACCACCGCCAGCTCCAGGCGATGACGCAGCCGCCGGCAGAGGGCTTCCACAAGGGCCGTTTTGCCGGAACCCACCGGACCGGCCACGCCAAGGCGCAATTTGCTCATTCCATACCCCCCTGCTGATCGCGTTCTAGAGGGTGTCTGGCGCTGCTGGTGGGGTGTCAGCTGCGGAAGAGGCGGGAATACAGCTCGCCGTGGCGAAGCTGGGCCATCCCTGCGCCCACGCCGCCACTCCAGAGCTGGCCTGGATCGGCTTGCACCAGCGCGCGGGCCCGCTCAGCCAGGAGGCTGGCCAGGCCAAGCTGGAGCAGCTGCCCCTGGGTGGGACCCAGCGGGATCAGCCGCACCGCCGCGCTCACCTGGTTCGCCACCCAGCCATAGAGGTAGGCCTCCACCAGCTCCTGGAGACCGATCTCCAGGCAGAGGCCCGCCCAGGCCCAGGCGGCCGGCCAGCCCAGGCGCGGCGGATTGAGACCGTTGCCGTCGCCGGGCAGGGGCCAGCCCAGCTCGCCCAGCAACTGGAGCAGGGAGCGGCCCATCTGGCGCTGCTGGGCCCGCAGCTCCGGTGCCTCACGCAGGGCCAGCAGCCAGCCGTCGCGATCGATGAGCTCCGCCTCGGCGGCGCTGGCTGCCGCCTGATCAGCCTGGGCCACGGCCTCACGCCATCCCAGCAGGGCGGCCTGGAGCGGCTGCAGAGCCGCCGCCTCGATCGTGACCGCCCCTCGCCACAGCTCCGCTTCCAGCCAGCAGCGCAGGGGCTCGGCTCCGCCCAGCTGGCCGTTGTGAACCAGCACCTCCAGCCCTTCCGAATAGCTGAAGGCACCCACCGGCAAGGCGGGGCTGACCAGTTGGAGCAGGTGCAGGCGGGAGTCCGTGGCCATGTCAGTGCCCATGGTGGTGGCCGCCACCACCTTGATCGCTCCCGGCATAGGCGCCGGCCTCCGGCAGGAAGGGGGCCGAGAGCGGCTCCACGCTTAGGCCCCGCTGGCGCAGCAGCGCCTCCAGGACGGAGTCCTGCAGGATTCGCAGCTGGTCGGCCCGCAGTTCCATCGCCACGTGGCGGTTGCCCAGGTGATAGGCCGCCTGCAACAAAGCCAGGGGGTCAGGGCTTCGGACCAGCAGCAGGGGTTCGGCTGCCGCCTCCACGATCACAACGGTTTGATCGGCAGCGTCGCTGAGGGCTTCCCCGGGCACAAGGGCGCCGCCGCCCCGCGGGAGTTGCAGGAGCAGATCCTGGCCGCAGGCGCTGCGGCGATGGCCCCGCAGACTGCTGCGCTGGTCGGCGCTGAGTGGCAACCGCAGGGCTGCGACCCCCGCCGGCGGCTGCAACTGCCGCCGCTCCAGCAGGATCGGTGCTCTGGGTGGCTCGCTCACGGGCGGATCGGCAACAAAGGGGAATCAGGAGATGTTGGCCGTCACCTTCGCCAGGCCGCAGGCCTGCAATGGTGGCAATGGCTACGGGAATGGCGCCAACCGGCGCCGACGATCAGCCGGATGAGCACCTCCTCCCTGGCTTTGGCAGGCAGCAGCAGCGGCCTGGAACCCTGGCGAGGCAGTGCCCGGATGCGCTTTGCTCGGGATCCCGGCCCGCACGGGGTGACCAGCCACCGGGGTGGAACCACGGCACCGCTGAAGATTCAGAAGGTCTTCGCGGGTGCTGATGGCCGTTGCGAGCTGCCGCTTCTGCATACGGCGGGCGGGTTGGTGGGCGGCGATGAGCTCTCGATCCGGGCGGCGCTCGAAGCCGGCAGCCGCGCCCTGATCACCAGCGTGGCGGCCCAGAAGATCTACGGCTCGATCGGCCGCTCCCGACTGGCGCCCCAGGGCCGCTGGGCCCGGCAGGATCTGGGCTTCAGCCTGGCGGCCGGGGCGGATCTGGAGTGGCTTCCCCAGGAGCTGGTGGTGTTTGCCGGGGGCCTCTTCGAGCAGACCTGCCGGGTGGACCTGGCGGCCGGGGCCAGCTGGCTGGGGGCCGAGGTGGTGCGGCTGGGCCGCAGCGCCGCTGGCGAGCAGCTCGGCGCCGGCCGCTGGCGCTCTCTCCTGGAGATTCGCCGTGAGGGCCGCTGGAGCGTGGCGGATCGGCTGGAACTCGGGGGCGAGAGCCTGGAGGGCAGCCATGGCCTCGCTGGCCTGCCGGTGTTCGGCAGCCTGGTCTGGGCCGCCCCGGCGCCTGTGGGCGAGGGGCTTGTTAAGCGCTGCCGCGCCGACCGCGCCGGACTCCCCGGAGACATGGCCTGCGGCCTTCTGGATCAGGGACTGGTGGCCCGCTACCGGGGGCCATCCAGCCAGGCAGCCCGCTTCTGGTTCACCCGGATCTGGGCCCGGATTCGCGCCGAGCGCGGCCTGGCTCTGCCGCAGCTGCCAAGGGTGTGGCCGTTCCAGGAGTCGCCGTTGCTCACCGCCACCGCCACCGCCACCAGCATCCCCGCCACCTGAACAGGCCAGCCTGGGCTGGATGGCAGGGGTCCATTGGACCCGCTGCTATTGGCCGGAGTGGTGGCGCAGCGATCTGCTGGCCAGTCTCAGCGAGGGCGCGGTGGATCGCCAGGTAGCTCGCCAGGACCAACAGCGATTGCCACCTTTCCCTGAACCTGCCTTTGCTCAAGCGCCGCCAGCGCCGCCGGAACCTCCGACAGAGCGCAGCGACGGTCGATGAACGGCACGATCTTGCCGGCCACCAGCAGATCAGCCAGGGTCTGCAGATCGGTCTGATTGGGATTGGAGGCCAGAACCCGCACCTTGCGACCGCTGGTGCGGGAGATCCAGGGCCCCTGCCAGAGCATCACCTGGAAGAACCGGGCCATCGAGCCGCCGACCAGCACATAGGTTCCCTGTCGCTTCAAGGCCGGCAGGATCTGCTTGAGGGGCAGATAAGCCGCGTTGTCGAGGATGAGGTCGAAGCGGGGGCCGTCAGCGGTGAAATCCACCTCGGTGGAGTCGATCACGTGGTCGGCGCCGAGAGAGCGCACCATGGCCATCTTGTGGGGGCTGCAGGCGCCGGTGACCTCGGCTCCTAGGGCCTTGGCGATCTGCACGGCGAAGGAGCCCACCCCGCCGGCAGCCCCGTGGATCAACACCTTCTGCCCCGCCTGCAGCTGGCCCAGATCGCGGAGGCCCTGCAGGGCTGCCAATCCTGAGCAGGCAACGGTGCCGGCGGCCTCAAAGGAAACCGAGTCGGGTTTGGCGACCAGGGCCGACTCAGATGCACGGGCGTACTCGGCGAAGGCGCCGAAGCCGCACACCGAAAGGTCGCCGAACACCGCATCGCCCACCTGGAACCGGCTGACCCCCTTGCCGACAGCCTCCACGGTTCCGGCGACATCACAGCCGAGCGTCCTGATGGTCGGTTTGCGCAGGCCCCCGTACAGCAGACGGATGACCAGGAAGGGTTTGCCTCGCATCAGATGCCAGTCACCGGCATGGACGGAGGTGGAGAACACCCGGATCAGCAGCTCCTGATCCCCGATCGTGGGCAACGGAACGCTCTGAATCGCGAGCACGTTCGGTGGGCCGTAGATCTCCTGGGTGATCGCCCGCATGGTGGGAGCGGAAGGGCCGGGGCCGCTGGCCTGACTCCTGGTTGTTGCTGGTGCTTGCAGCCTGCCCTGATCCGCCATCGTCATATTGAACTTACGCCGTAAGCAAAGCATACAGCGTAAGCTTGATGCATTCCGTACAGTGGGGTTGAAGGCGGAGAACCTGGTGGTGCCGAGCCGTCCGGGGGGGAAGGCCCGGCTGTCCCTCAGCCGGGCACGGGTCCTGGCAGCAGCCCTGGAGATCGCCGACCAGGGGGGGCTGGGGGCGCTCACGATGCGGAAGCTCGCCGAAGCGCTGGGTGTCAAGGCGATGTCGCTCTACAACCACGTGGCCAACCGCGAAGCCATCCTCGATGGCCTCGTCGAGGTCGTGGTCGGCGAGATCGCCCTGCCGGCGATCGGTGGCGACTGGAAAGCGGCGCTGCGGGAGCGGGCGACCTCCGCCCACCAGGTCCTGGGCCGCCATCCCTGGGCCGCGATGGCCATCCTGTCGCGGCTGAACACGGGGCCGGCCATGCTGCGCTACGTCGAGGCCACCCTCGGCTGCCTGGTGGCGGCGGGCTTCAGCCTGGAGCTGGCCGACCACGCCTGGAATGCCATCGACAGCCACATCTACGGGTTCACCCTCCAGGAGCTGAACTTCCCGATCGAGGCGCAGGAGTATGCCCAGATGGCGGAGGCCTACCTGAGCGAGCTTCCCGCCGATCGGTATCCCCATCTGAATGGGCTCAGCCACGAGGTGATGGAGCGCCGCTACGACGGCCTCCATGCCTTCGGCTTCGGGCTGGAGTTCATTCTCGAGGGCCTAGAGCGGACCCTGCAAGGGCTGGCCGCGGCGTCCAGCCCCGCATCACCAGCAGGCCGAGCAGCACCAGGACGGCCGGGATCAGGCCGATGCTGAGCCGGATCATCACCAGCGCCAGCTGGGGTTGCTCCAGCGTCTGCCCCGCCACGAAGCCACTCCAGCTGAGCAGGTTGCCGAGCAGAAACACCGACACGGCACTGCCCAGCTTCTGGGTGAGCACCATCAAGGCCGTGAACAGCCCGGCCGGCCGCTCGGGGTCGGCATCGATCGCATCGGGCAACAGCGACCAGGGCAGCAGGTAGGCGGTGGAGGCACCCAGGCCCATCAGCAGCACCACCAGCAGCAGCAGCGTGAACTTCAGCCCATTGGCCAGGCTGGCGAACGGGGCCAGGCCGGCATCGAGGGGCACCAGCACCATGGCCAGAGTGCCCATGGCGATCCAGAGCCCGCAGCCCCAGCCCAGGGCGCGCAGCCGGCCGCGACGGGCCGCCAGCCGGCTCCAGATCTGCAGGCCCGCCAGGGCACTGAGCTGGAAGGGGATCAGCATCCAGGTGCTCCAGTCCATCGGCACGTGCATCACGTTCGAGAGGAAGAGCAGCGACACCGGCTGCATGAGCTGCAGGGCACCCCAGAGGAGCAGGTACAACCCCACCACCCGCAGAAAGCGGCCATTGCGACGAATCCTGCGCAGCTGGGCGGTGATCGGCTCGGGCCGCCCCGATGGCCGGCGGCTCACCCGGGCGGCCGGTGTCAGCCCCCAGCAGCACAGCAGGGTGCCCACGATCGCCACGGCGCCGCTGGCCACCCCCATCCAGAGGAAGCCGGTAGCGCCGCCGCCCACCAGCAGGGCCCCGAGCAGCAGGCCCACCAGGCTGCTGAGGATCGAGCCGGTGAAGCGGGCCGCGTTGAGGCGGGTGCGCAGGTTGGTGTCTTCGGTGAGTTCGGTGGCGAGGGCGCAGTAGGGCAGGTTCACGCCGGTGTAGGCGGCCATGAACAGCACCGAGATCAGCACGAACCAGCCGAAGCGCAGCAGCTCGCCCCCCGGCGGGAACCACCACATCAGCGCCATGCTCACGCCAAGGGGCACCGCGCTCCAGATCATCCAGGGGAGGCGGGGCCCCAATCGGCTGCGGGTCCGATCGCTGAGCCAGCCCAGCAGCTGGTCGCTCACCGCATCCCAGGCCCGGCCAACCATCAGCACCAGGCCAGCCAGCCAGGGGGGCAGCCCAGCGATCTGGGTGTAGAAGACAAAGAGATAGAAGCCGATCAGCGCCGCGGCCATGCCGGTGCCGGCATCGCCGATCCCGTAGGCGAACAGCGTCCGTCTTCGCAGCGCCGCCGGCAGCGCCAGCAGATCGATCGGCTCGGCCATGGCGTTACTCCACCGGCTCCCGCTCCCGCAGGGCCTCCTGGCGCAGCAGGTCGAAGATCGTTTCGCGCTCGAACAGATCGGCCACGGCGATCGCCGTGAGTGTGGCGAAGCCGATCGGCAGCAACAGGGCGTAGTCCTTGCTCAGTTCGAAGGTCAGCAGGATCGCCGTGAGCGGCGTGCGGGTGAGCGCCCCGAGGAAGGCGCCGCCGCCGGCGAACAGCAGGGTGGCCGGTGCGGTGTGGAACAGCAGCAGGCACAGCTGCTGCAGCAGGGTGCCGAGGCAGGCGCCCACCACCAGGGCCGGGGCCAGGAAGCCGCCGGGTGCTTCGGCCGCCACCGACACCGCCGTGCCGGCCGCCTGCACCACCAGCGCCGCCAGGGCCTTCAGTGGTGTGTTGAGGCCCAGCAGGGCATCGAAGCCGAGGCTGTCGGGGTTGTCGAAGGAAGGGGGCAGCAGGGACCAGCCAAGCCCGATCGCCAGCCCCACCAGCGGCAGAAGCTGCCAGACCGGCAGCCGCAGCCGGAAAAAGCCCTGCCGCATCCGCACGATCCAGCGCTGATAATGCATCGCCAGCAGCCCCGCCAGAGCCCCCAGCAGCAGCAGCACGGGCACATCCACCAGCCGGAATTCGCTCAGCTGGCTGGGGAAGCTGATGATCGGCGCCAGCTGCTTCAGCCAGGCGGGTCCGCCGCCCTGGCCGGCCAGCAGCCGGGTCCAGGCCACGGTGGCGAAGGTGGCGAAGGCGGCGATCGCGTTCGTCCGGATGTCGGCCCTCTTCAGCAGTTCCTCGAGGCTGTAGGCCAGGCCCCCCAGGGGTGAATGGAAGATGGCAGCCAGGCCGGCGCCACTGCCGATCGCCACCGCCAGGCGTCGATCGCCCCCTCCCGCCTGGAGAGCATCGGCGGATTCCCTGGCCAGCGAAGCGCCGATCTGGATCGAGGGGCCCTCCGGTCCCACCGGAATGCCGCTGCCGATCGCGATGCCGCTGGCCAGCAGCTTGACTGCGGCCACCTTCCAGCCCATCGGGATCGGCACTCCCCGCAGCCAGAGCATCACCTGCACGATCCCCGAGCCCTTGGCGGCCGGCTCCAGGAAGGCGATCAGGCCACCGGCGATGCCGCCGCCGAGCATCCCCATCAAGGGCAGCACCAACGGCCGCGGCAGGTGGGTGGCCAGCTGCAGCCGCAGGCCGTTCACCGCCTGGATCTCGCGGGCATAGAGCCAGATCCCCGCGGCCACGCCGAGGCCGATCGCGTTCACCAGCAGAAAGAGGCCGAGCAGGCGGCGCAGTTTGCGCTGGCGCTGGGGGGGCGTCACGGTCATGAATTCAGGCCAGCGCCGGCAGCCTTGGTGAGGCGGCCACCAACTGGCGGGTGATCGCCGCTTCTGGGTGTTGCAGCAGTCGATCGCCGGGGCCCTCCTCAACGATGCGGCCGCCATCGAGCACGATCACCCGCTGGCAGAAGCCACTCGCCACCGAGAGGTCGTGGGTGATGAACACCATCGCCAGCCCGAGCCGTTCCTGCAGCTCCCGCAGCAGGGCCAGCACCTCCGCCTGCACCTCGGCGTCGAGCATGCTGACGCTCTCGTCGCAGAGCAGCACAGCCGGCTCCAGGATCAGGGCCCGGGCGATCGCCACCCGCTGCTGCTGGCCGCCGGAGAGTTGGCGGGGCAGGCGGTTCTCGAACACTGTGGCGGGGCTGAGGCCCACGGCTTCGAGCCCCTGCCGCGCACGCTCTCGCGCTTCTGAGCGGCGGGCCAGGCCATGGATCAGCAGGGGATCGGCCACCGCTTCGCCCACGGTCATGGCCGGGTTGAGGCAGGCGAGCGGGTCCTGGAAGACCATCTGAATCCGGCACCGCGCCTGCCGCAGCTTGCCGCCGCCGAGCTCGCGCAGGTTGCGACCCTGCAGCCGCACAGCCCCGCCGCGGACGGGGGTGAGGCCCATCAGGGCGCGGCAGAGGGTGCTCTTGCCGCAGCCGGAGGCCCCCACCACCCCCACGGTTTCCCCTGCACGGAGTTGCAGGCTCACCCCGTCGACGGCCTTGAGCCAGCGGCGTTGCCACGGCAGCGACGGTAGTGGATGCCAGCAGCGCAGCTCCTCCAGCTCCAGCATCAACGGAGCTGCCTGGCCCAGGGGCGAGCGGCCCCCCTCCCGTAGCCGGGCAGCGGCCACCAGCCGCCGGGTCAGGGGGGCCCGGGGCTCGGTGAGCAGGAGGGTTGAAGGGGCCTGCTCCACCAGACGCCCCTGATCCAGCACGGCGATCTGGTCACACCAGCGGCCGGCCATGGCCAGATCGTGGCTGATCAGCAGCAGGGCGCTGCCGGCTTCCTGGCAGAGGCCGGTGAGTTCGGTCATCACCTGGGCGGCCACCGCCACATCCAGGCTGGTGGTGGGTTCATCGGCGATCACCAGGGCGGGCTCCAGGGCCATCGCCAGGGCGATTGCCAGCCGCTGGCGCATGCCGCCGCTGAATTCGTGGGGATAGCTGCCGTAACGGTCGGCGCTGATCCCCACCCGCTCGAGCAGCTCCTGGGCCCGCTGCCGAATCCGGCGCCGCTGCCAACCGGGTCGGTGGGCGGCGAGGGTGTCGCTGAGGTGTTCCCCCACCCGCAGCAGGGGGTTGAGCCGGGTCATCGGGTCCTGGAACACCAGGCCCACCGCCTCTCCCCGCAGGCGGCGCAGGGCCGGACGGTTCAGGCGGCGGGGATCCTGACCGCTCAGCAGCAGCTCGCCGCTGCAGACGCTGCCGGCCGGCAGCAGACCGAGCGCGGCCCTGGCCACGGTGCTTTTGCCGCAGCCGGAGGGGCCCACCAGGGCAAGCCGGTCGCCAGGGTTGAGCTGCAGGTCAAGCCCCTGCAGGGTGGGTGCGGCCGTGGAGCCCGGGTAGCGCACCACCAGATCGTGGATCGCCAGCACCGGGCCGGCAGTGCGGGGGGCGGCCATTGGGCAGGCGGGGCACTGGGGATTGGCCGCACCAGCATGGGCGATTGCGGCAGGTGTGCTCATTGCCAGGCAATTTTGCCTACAATAAACAAATCAGAACGTTCTGATGACGGAAACCGCCGGCTCCCTGATCACCCGCACCCGGGGCGAAGCCCCAACGGTTTTCAGTGCTGGCCTGGGTTCTCAGCCCAGCATGCCCACTCATCTGCTTGGACGGAAGCCGATCAAACGGCCCGCCGACTACGGCGTTGCCCTGCCGCGCTGGTTGCAGGCCTGCATCGAGCGGGTGCCACCGGGCGAAGGGGACAGCTGCCCCAACGATGGCGAAGCGCTGCTGGCCAGGGCGTTCGATTTCGCCTTTCAGCTCCACGATGGCCAGGTGAGGGCCACCGGCGAGCCCTACATCATCCACCCGATTGCCGTCGCCGATCTGCTCCGCGACATCGGCGCCAGTCCCTGTGTGATCGCCGCCGGCTTCCTCCACGACGTGGTGGAGGACACCGAGGTCAGCTCGGAGCAGCTGGAGGCCCATTTCGGAGCGGAGGTGCGGGCGCTGGTGGAGGGGGTCACCAAGCTGGGCGGCATTCATTTCACCAACCACACCGAAGCCCAGGCCGAGAATCTGCGCCGCATGTTCCTCGCCATGGCCAGCGACATCCGGGTCGTGCTGGTGAAACTGGCCGACCGTCTCCACAACATGCGCACGCTTGGGGCGCTGAAGCCTGAGAAGCAGCTGCGGATTGCCCGCGAAACCCGCGAGATCTATGCGCCCCTGGCCAACCGCCTCGGCATCGGCCGCTTCAAGTGGGAGCTGGAGGATCTGGCCTTCAAGATTCTCGAGCCCGATTCCTACCGTGAAATCAAGCAGGAGGTCGCCAGCAAGCGCAGCGACCGGGAAGACCGGCTGGCGGTCACCGTGGCCCTGCTCAAAGATCGGCTGATGGCGGCGGGGCTGAGCCAGTGCGAGGTCACCGGCCGCCCGAAGCATCTCTATGGCATCTGGAGCAAGATGCGCAACCAGCAGAAGGCCTTCCACGAGATCTTCGATGTGGCGGCCCTGCGCATCCTCACCACCAATGTGGAGGGGTGCTACCGGGCCCTGGCCGTGGTGCACGACACCTTCCGGCCGATCCCCGGCCGCTTCAAGGACTACATCGGCCTGCCCAAGCCGAATGGCTACCAGTCGCTGCACACCGCCGTGATCGGCCGCCACCGGCCGGTGGAGGTGCAGATCCGCACCACGGAGATGCACCAGGTGGCGGAATACGGCATCGCTGCCCACTGGAAGTACAAGGAAGGGGGATCACCGGCCGCCGGCGGCGACACCGACCGTTTCAACTGGCTGAGGCAACTGGTTGACTGGCAGCAGGACGGCGGCGGAGAAGACAGCAGCGATTATCTCGCCTCAATCAAGGAAGACCTCTTCGATGAGGAGGTGTTCGTGTTCACGCCCAAGGGGGATGTTGTGGGGTTGCGCACCGGCTCCACCGCCGTTGATTTCGCCTATCGGATCCACTCGGAAGTGGGCAACCACTGCCAGGGCGTGCGCATCAACGATCGCCTTTGTCCCCTGGCCACACCGCTGCAGAACGGCGACTTCGTGCAGGTCATCACCACCAAGACGGCCCGGCCGAGCCTCGACTGGCTCAACTTCGTGGCAACGCCGACGGCGCGCAACCGCATCCGCCAGTGGTATAAGCGCAGCCATCGCCAGGAGAATGTCCAGCGGGGTCGGGGACTGCTGGAGCGGGAGCTGGGCCGCAACGGTTTCGATGCCCTGATCAACGGCGAGGCCCTCGCCAAGGTGGCCCGCCGCTGCAACCTCGGCGCCACGGAAGATCTGCTCGCCTCGCTTGGCTTCGGCGGCGTCACCCTGCATCAGGTGCTGAACCGGCTGCGGGAGGAGGTGCGGCTGGCCAGTGCGGCCACGGCCCCGGTGCTCTCCAATGAAGAGCTGGCCCGGAGCGTGGCGGCCAGAGCCGGCGCTGTTCCTGCCGATGGTGCCGCCGGTGCTGAGGCGAGCGGCGGCGCCATCCTGGGCCTGGAGGGGCTGGAGTATCGGCTTGGTGGTTGTTGCTGCCCCTTGCCGGGTGAGGCGATTGTGGGCAGCGTTGCCCTCGGCAACCACGGCATCACCATCCACCGCCAGGATTGCGCCAACGTCAACCAGATGCCGGTGGAGCGCCGCCTGCCGGTGCGCTGGAACCCGCTCGCCGATCCGCAGCGCCGCCGTTTCCCTGTTCAGATCCGCATCGAAGTGCTCGATCGGGTCGGCGTGCTCAAGGACATCCTCACCCGCCTCTCCGACAGCCGCATCAACGTCAGCGATGCCCGCGTCCGCACCGCCTATGGCAAGCCGGCCTGCATCGACCTCAAGGTGGAGCTGATCAGCGCCACCCAGCTGCGCACCACCATGGATCAGATCCGCTCGATGGCCGATGTGCTCAACCTCTGCCGCACCGGCATCGGCTGAGGCGACCGGGGCGTGCGGTCGGGTCGGTAGTCTTCCTTGCGCATTCGAATACGCGAGGCACTTGCAACCTTCAACGATCCAGATGTTCTGATGACGAAGTCCGCTACACGGCTTCAAGCAAGCACATCGAGAGAGATTTCTTCTGAGATGCATCATGACACCAGGTAGTGAAGTCCAAGTCCTCTGCTGTGGCAGGACGAAACAAAACATCTGATGCAATCCAAGTGCTCATCCTCATTCGAGCCGACCTCCATCATTCCAGTTTCCAAACATCTTGCCCTGGGCTGTTTTTTTGATGAAGTTACCAAGGCGCCGTTCAAACTCAACGGGATTTTTGCGCATCTCCTGGGCGATCATGGGGATTGCTGAAGAATCAGCCAAATCTCCGTTGAGGAGCAATGGTGGTGCTCCAACCATACCCGCAAATCCGACCTGGCCTCTGCTTTGTGGGTCATGCAGAAGCAACTTGATGTTCGATCGTGGCAGCTTCCTCGAGTTCAGACTACGGTAGAATCATTAAAGTCACCAATAGTACTTGGTGCGCTACAGGGAGTTGCTGACCCGTATGGCAGCAACGATGACAGGCGGAATACCAAGCAAGAGTGTCGAACACCAAAGTCCCAGGGTTGATTCAAAGTCTCAGTCCGGGCTTGGTTCCGGTTGTCTCATCGCCATCGCCAGCAGCGCCGTGATGTCGTGCATCACCGCCTGCATGCCTGCCCGGATCGACTGAAACCCCGCCAGGCGC